>Ga0326512_10000586_pt1 | contig 31778 bp, 17 predicted proteins | sample 1_2617_0518_D_FD_203652 | JGI IMG/M metagenome (GOLD analysis project Ga0326512, IMG submission 203652) | Bovine rumen microbial communities from UC Davis, California, United States - 1_2617_0518 | ecosystem: Host-associated > Mammals > Digestive system > Stomach > Rumen | place: USA... | reverse complement strand
TCTCTCCCTCTGTGGTGGTAGATGAGGAATACATAGAGTCTCTAGGCTTTCATCTCTCCTCATGCTCATGGATGACAGGCAATATGGATATCTTTCATCATAAAGGAGTATTAAAATGAAATATTTGAAAAGAATACTCTTTTGCATTGCAATCCCTTTATCTCTTATGATATTTCCTTTTGAATTAGCTCTTAGATATATTATAACAGGTAGGGATTGCTTCAAAGAAATACTTGCATATAAATTAATTGATTGTGCATTTGATGAACAATAAATATGAGAAGATATTTTAGCAAAGACGACTTTGTAACTTTTATCAACCTTCTTGAGGAGAATAAGAGTACTGAATTATTCACTGAGTGTTTGGAAGATAATAGCATACAAGCCTATAAATTCATGAAGATTAACTTCAATGGTAATATTACAGTTCTCTATGATCATCCTGCATGTTGTGTGGGCATTATTCAAGATACGCCAGTAGCTCCCATAGAAGACTACTCTGAAGATGTATATGATGATTTTGAATGTAATGGCGACTTTAAAATCTTTATTGAGTCAGAATAATGAGTGAGAAGTTAAAACACGGCACTACAGAATACTGGATGGACTGGTATTGGAACAGAGGTGGCAGGGAGAAAGTACAGAAAAAGCGTAAACTCCGTGAGTATCTCAATGCCATCAAGAAAGAGTCTTCTCAGCAGGTGAAGACTGTGTCTTCACATCAATAACTTAAAACATTTAACTATGCTACCACTAAAAGTATTTAATGATCTGCCTGTTAACAAAAGGCTTCAAATAGCAAGAATTGTATTTGGTCACATGGGTGATAATTTCATCACCCAAATGGCTACTCCTTTCCGTCATAATTTTAACCATGATGATGGTCACTGGTATAAGCTCATGCTTGACCATTGCACCTATAATAAGGAGAAGAAACAAATAAAAGTAACTATAACAATTCCTGTATAACTATGGGCACTAATTACTATGCAAGGATAATCCCTACAAAGGAGCGTAAAAAAGAACTCAATGATGCTATAGAAACCAATGACTTCCATCTCATCAAGCAACTCACCGATGAGATGTATGGTCGTTTGGAGAAAAGTTATGGCACTGATGAGCTTCTTGGCGGTGAAGTACACCTTGGTAAAAGCTCTTGTGGCTGGAAGTTTCTTTGGAATCCTAATGTCTATGTAGTCCACAATGGTCACATGGAAGATGTTAATGGCAGTAGAAGATATATCCCTGACCCAGATACTCCTCTTTACCTCTATCCTCTTACCAAACAAGGTCTCCACGACTTTATCTTCCGTGATGATGTTCTTGTATATGATGAGTATGAGGAACTTCAAGACAAAGAAGAGTTCTGGCAGTTTGCCCTTGCATACAATCAGAAAGATGGTTGGGATGCAGCAGGATATGAAAAGGATAACCCTAAGTACATCTACCCTGTTACAGGAGATCTTACTAACCTCTTAAAAGCAGAAGGCTTTCACTTCACTTCAATGTCAAACTCTGACTTCTATTCTGATGGTTTAAGATTTGCAGGTTTTACAGATTTTAGTTAATATGAGTATAAAACAAGAAATGGAATTAATCCGTAAAGTAGGTCTTTTTGGACTAAAGGATTTAAACAAATTGGCTCCTATAGGTGATTTAGGATATATGAATGGTTGGTATCCTCCTTTCTTTTGGGAAGTAACATGGAGCAGTACTGAACTCCCAAAGCTAATTTATGAAGCTTACTGGGAACAGAAGAAACGTAACAACTGGACTGTGGAAGGTCATAGTACTGGCTACAGGAAAACTGATCATCATACCTACTGCCCCGAGCTTGGCCTAAGGTGGAGTGTTGATTCAGGAGACTAACAGCTTAAATAAAATATTGTATGATTTGGAGCAAACCTATTATAGGCTACCGCAATAAGGTGGCAGAAATGATGATAGATGTTAACAGGTGTGACCTTATAGAAACATCCCGCCTTACCTCTGAGGAAAGAGAATGGTTGAGGAAACACTTCTCTACCATTCTTAACTACATTGATAAAAAACTCAAACCAACAAGACCAAAGTGAAATGGAGTATAAATTCAAAGCAAAAGACCTTAAGACTGGAGAATGGGTAGAAGGTGATTTAGTTTATGCTAGAGTTGCTAATTTCAAGACAGGCGTATCTACAAAGAAGAAACCTATGATAGTTACCATGCATATTCATGGTGGTATATTGTGGGCTGGTAGTAGGCATTTTGTTGATGAGAGTACTATAGAATTAATACAAACAAAATATGGAAACAACTGAATTTACTAAGATTACTGCCGAAGTAAGTGGCAGGGAAAAGATAACCTTTGAAATTCCCACACAAGATGCTACTGTAAGTGATATTTGTCAAGCCTTTAGGACAATAATGGTAGGTATGACTTTTGCTGATGAAACAGCAGGAGAAATGATTGCCTCTTACTTGGAAGAGCATTATGGAAGCAAGTATAATGTAGTAACAATTAATGGATAATGAAAGATTATGGAAGAAACAAAAGAAACAAAAGAATTTGCACAGCAATGGATTGAAGATGGGAATCCATGCGTATATAGATATGGCTGGGGATACAGAGGAGCAGGTGCAAGAGAAATCACTAAGGAAAAGGCACTTGAACTTTTGCCTAAATACAGTTTTGGTATGGGTTTCTATGAACTAAGTTTTACCAAGATAGATGGTAAAGATACCCTTGAATTTAATGAATTGTCTGAAAATGATATGTGGTAATTAAAGAATACCTTATGGCAAATTGGGCATTTACAGACTATGTCATTGAGGGACCAGAAGAAACCCTCAACAGACTAAAGGAAACTATCAGCCACCCCTCAGTTATCCAGGAGGGCAGTGATGAGAGATGGGAGGGTAATGTCCTCCTCTCTCTTGGCCTGTCATGGAATCAGATAACACCTGATAATAGAGGAGACTATATTCGGGGCTTTATTGAGGACGGTGAGTATATAGATGAGAAAGGAAACCTCCGCTTCTGTGCTCAGGAGGCATGGGGACTTACTGATTTCTATAATGTCTTGGAAAGAAACATTCCTGACATCAAGGTCTATTGGTATGTAGAAGAGGAAAACATGGCCATCTATGGAACAAATGATAAGGAAGGTAAATACTTTCCTGCAAGGTTCTATGTTGACACATGCATCAATGGCAACTATCAGTCAGAGTTTTTCAACACTGAAGAGTCTGCCTTCCAGTGGCTCTCCAACCTTACTCAGGGTAGAATAAAGTCTGTAGCAGGCATAGAAGCCTTCAATGAGCAGGCTGAGGATTCTGATGACTTTATTGCTTTCCACACAATCAAAGTACTGGATTAGATTTTCTTCTCATAGGTTCTGTATCCTGCAGCATTGCTGCATGGTCTTATCAAGGAGGGAGGGACTTTGTTCCCTCCTTCTTTTTTCTTTTAATAAATCCTTTAAATAAAACTAAGATATTGGCTAAAATATTTTGAGCATTCAAATACTTGCCATATCTTTGCCTTAAAATTTAAATAAAATAATAATGGCAGCACCGGTATGTTACTTAACCAATCAGCACCTTGATGGCTATTTGGCAGCAAAATTTGGCTGGACTGGAAATCAAGGTGGTACTAGTAATGGAAATGAGAGTGATGAGATAAAAGCTAAGAGAGTGAGAAGAGGTATGCATCCAAGAAAGGTGGCATCCCTCAGAAGCTTATATGATGAGAATGCTAGGGAGAAAGGTCTTCCTCCTCTAATACCTGATGATGCTGATTTATCTACTCTTACTAATGAGCAGATGGATAAAATCTTCAAGGAACTAGTGGCTTTTAGGGCTGGAATAAGCCGACATACTGCCTCTCGTATAGCTCAGGGTATCAAGCATGTGGAAAGATGCTGGGATAATTTGCGCCATGCCTATTCTCTTGACCAGAGAAGAAGCAGAATCAGATTGATATCTAAGCTTTTCTCCGATGAGGTTGATTTTCTGATGCAGAACTTTGGAGGTAGCAGGCAACATATTATTGACGGGTTTAAGACTATAGACGGAAGATTTGTGGGTGGTACCATATCTCTTTTGGATGGAGTATATAATGATATTCTTTATGAGATGCAGCTAAACTTTAGGAATGCTCAGGATAATGTTTATGAAAAAGCATTTGAGGCTGCAAAGAAAAAAGGTAAACTTAATTATAAGGATGCTCCTGAGAATGCTAAAGACTATCAGGAGATGTGCCTGAAGAGAAGCGGGGAGTATAGGAAGATTCTTGAGAATTGGAATGAATTGCTTCCATTTGTACTGAAGGATTTAACCAAAACTGAGGGAGTTAAGATGGGCTTAAAGAAAAACTATAGCATTCCTGCTTCCTCTGATAGTTTTGGAGAGAATGATATTGCTGCTAAATGGGATATTTCTGAGGCTAAAAGAGATGGCTGGCAAGAAAACTCTGATTTGCAGAGTGCCTTCGGCTCTGTAGGTCGGGAGGTAAGAAGAATTCTTGCTTCTATTCCTGAGGTGGAGGCAATACCTCGCTTCGATGATGAGGGTAATTATACTCATACTGACATTGTCTATGTACTGGATGAAATGGGCAATAAGAAGTACATTGATCCAGTGAAGACCCATCAGGCATTGCTGGAGTATCTTAGGGGAGTACAGGACTCTGATGACCTGATGGCCAGACTTTGCAGACCCAGCCAACCTAATGGTACCCCTTCTGGAACTGCTAGAATTCCCTGGATGCAGCCTATTGTAGATGCTCTCCTTACCAATCCTGAGGTTAGAACTCAGTTCTTTGTGGATTTCAAAAAGAATTTCCAGCCTTATTCTATAATGTGGGAAGATACTTCTAATGGGCCTAGCTTCTTTAAGAATATCAAGACCAGAATCCTTAACAAGAGAGTTAATGCTCTCTTAGGCAAGTATGAGATGTCTATGACAGCCAGAGGTATGCATCCTGTAAACCAAAAAGTATGGGGATATAAGAGCATTTTTGGCGAGGGTGATGGAAAACATGGAGGTAAAGTTGATTGGGAGAGACTTGCTGAGGTCCGTCAGAAGGTACTAAAATGGGTTGTAGAGAAGAAGGTAGAAGAAGATGGTGGAGACAACAGTATATGGAATAAAACCACTAGATACGATGTCAATGCTGCTCCCCTGATTACAAGAGATGCTAATGCTTTTATCAGAGATAAAGGTTCTGATGTCAGAATAACCTTTGATACTAAACGTGAGTTCCTTATGGAGGTATTCACTTCTCTTGGCTTTGATGTAACTGTTGACACTATTGATAGTATCCTTATGTCAGGGGATATCTATAAAATCAGAACTGAACTTGAGCAGCTCTTCGATCCAACAGGAAAGACTGGTTTTGTCTATGCTCTTGAGAATGATGCTGTTTGGGGAGATAATGCAAGAGCTCATCTGAGAAATCTGTCACGCTCTAATGCGAGTGCAGCAGATAAGCAGAAAGCAATGGATTACTTCAACAACCATCCTACCCAATTTAAGCGTGTGTATAGTGCACAGAAGAAAGATGCTAATGGTGAAACTTTCTATCCTGTTAAGAAGCATATCAGTGAAATCCTGGATATAATCAATAAACATCAGGAGGGCCAGAGACTGGAATCTAGAGCTAGGTATCAGGGTAATACCATGTACTCATTTGTGGCTCCCTCATACTTGGGTGACAGATTGGAGGCTATACAGAGCTATGTGGAGAAAGATGATAAGGAAGGACTCTTGAAATTTATCAAAAGTGAGTATCTGGAAAGTCCGTTCTTTGTGGATGATGATTATATAGATACCAATGGTAAAAAAGGCAGTAAGGGTATTCTCAACTACTGGCTTGCTCAAATAATAGAAGCTTGTGAGGATAATAAGACCCATCTTGCTGATTCTGTAGCTGCTATCTTTACTTTTGAGAGAGACCTTGGAAGAGAGGATAAAAAGTTTGAGGACTTTACTTCTAAAGAACATGGCATTGATATGCTTGTTCATTTCTTTGCAGATGAACAACAGCAAAAAGGCTATGGAGGTAAAGGCAGTAGGGATATTAATAAGAAGCTTTCTGCTATGTATCCTGTATTCATCTTGGGGGATGCTGGTGTTAGCAAGTATATCAGGGCCCCAAGGTTTACTTCTCCTGTAAAGTTAAACAAAGATGGTAAAGTTGTACCTGATGGAAGTAACTATGTCAAGATTGCTCATCAGTTCGATGAGAAAGCTCAAGACGAAGTGCTGGAACAGTTCTGGAACATCTATATCCAGGAGAAAAGTAGAATGGCGCTGGATGAAGCGGCTGCCCTGCAGATGTATGCTAATGGTAAGAAAGTAAAGCATGCTAAAGGGGAGTTTTCTATCCTTACATTCTTCAATGAGGATTCTCAGGAGTACAATGAGAAGTATAGGATTCCTGATGGCAGCAAACCTGGTGAGGCAGACTTGAGGGATAACCATGACTTTGTGATTTCAAGAATCAGAGAGTATCTTACAGATGCTGCACTGAATGGTCTTGAGCATGAGGAGAATGGTAGAATTATCAAGACTGCTTCTTTCAAGAGAAGACTGGAAGACCTTGGTGTGTTAGAAACTGCTGATAAAACAGTAGAAAAAGGTAAGAAAGTCAAAGCTTATAGAAACATCAGCTCTATTGCTACTCCAGACAATATTGATAGTAAGGTGATGGAATTCTTCTGGAATACCAAACTGGCTACTGCCCTTCAGCTTCAGATAATGACTATTGACCCTTCTTTCTATCATGGTACTAAAGACCTTCAGAAACGTTACAAGGAGATACATGCTCCTGGTAGTGTATTGGATGTAAAGGCTAGAGACCGTAAGGGTAATCTTTATTCTGCTGATGGAATTGAAAGAGTGGTTTACTTTGAAGATCTGTCTATCAATGCTGAGGATTTCAATCCTGAGTTCATGGAGGTAATCCTTAGAACCTTTGCACAAGCAGAGGGGAAGAGGGTAGAGGAGGCTATTAAAAATGGTGTCCTCAAGCCAAAGCAGGACAAAGGAGAGGAAACTATGAGAATTGACTTGCTAAAAGATTTGTTGGGTAGTAACTACAGTATCTATGATGCTTACACTGCTAATACTCTTACTGATGGTCAGGGCTATAGAACCCTTGAGTCATATAGAAGGGTAAAAGGTATGGCAGGTCAGTGGACTCAGGAAATGGAAGATGCTTATGATGCTATTATGGCTATTAGGGAAAAGCACAAGATTACTGATGCTTCTGGCAGAGTAATAGACTATTCTGAGGCTACTCCTGAGGAAATTCAGAAGATTGGCGAGTTTGCCCTTACTCTGCAGCCTATTAAGCCTTATATGTTTACCCATGAGAAGTATGAGGTGTATGTAGACAGGAAGAGAAAAGGACAGCCTGTGATAGGCATTGATGGAAAGCCTGAGAAGGTGAAGATGTGTAAGTATATCCCTGTTCAGCATAAGTATGCAGAAGCCCTGATTATCCCTGAACTGATGCCTAAAGGGCATAAGCTGAGAGATATTGGCCTTTGGATGGATGAGCACAATATCGACATGATTGGTTCTACTAAGATTAATAAGGTGGGATGCTTCATGCAGAGTGACCTTCAGTATAAGACCAATGATAACTACGAGTATGTTGACAAGGATGGCAATGTAATTCCTGGAGGTAAGAGCAACAAGGACTTCAAAAGTCTGGCTGTGAAGCTGGACCAAAACAAAGAGTCTGTTCTTGAGGCTCTCTCCAAGGGTTATATCCATGAACTCCCCTATAGAGACTATAGAATTCAAACCAATGTACCTGAGCATATCAATGCTTCCCAGCTTTTTGGTACCCAGGTAAGAAAGCTGATTATGGCTGGACTGGATATGAGAGAGGCTGGTGAGTATTATAAGCAGTATCTTGAGGGTGTGGGTAACTTCTCTGGAACTGTTAATCTGAGTACTGATGGCAATAAGACTAATGATAAGGTAAGCCTGAATGGAAGAAACCTGCTGGCTCTTTACAACTCTCTTATCTGTGCCAACATCATGGATTCCTATGATAAGTTTGCCGAGAATGCTGGAGATATCCAAGCCTTGGCTGAACTCCTGCAGCAAAGCACTATAGGTAGCACAAGAGAGGCTATGGATAACCTCTTTGCTTATGTGGTTACTGGCAATGAGGAGGAGTTCCAGAACTTCCTGATTCCTCTGTTTGAGGGTGGTTTGGAGCATGATACTGCTGCTTTGATTCTTTCTACTTTCAAGAAGATTGTCAATAAGCAGCAAATCTCTGGAGGCTCTGCAGTGCAGGTATCTGCATTTGGTATCAAAGGCTATGAGGAGGATGGTGACTTAAGGTATATACAAGACCCTGATAATAATGCCAATATTCTCTATGCTGAGATAGAGATGCCTTTCGATAGGGCTATCACTATTGATATCAAGAATGCTGATGGTAGTGTTACCAAACAGACTGTAAGCCTGCCATTCGAGAAATATTGCTTCCCAGATGGTAATATGATTCCTGTTGGAGAGGCTATCCCTAAGACCATAGAGGTAAATGGAGAAACCAAAATCAATCCTGAATGGAAGAAGTATCAGAGTTATACTTATAAAAGAGTTAATGGGGAGCTTGTTCCATGTAAGAGTAATGACCCTCAGGCTGAGGTATACAAACCCTTGATAGAACAGGATTACCCTGATATCTTAAGTATCCTTGCCTACCGTATCCCCACTGAGCGTGACTATTCTATGATTAACTGTAGAATCAAACGCTTCACCTCTAAGACTGCTGGAGGCACACTGAAGGTTCCTCCTCAGGGTACTACTATTGCTGGTTTTGACTTTGATATTGATAAGCTGTATTTCATGCAGCGTGAGTATCACAAGCATATCAGAAGGGAAATGTACACTGAGAGCAGGTTTAGTGATTCCCAGAAGGAGGAGATATGGAGGGCTATCTATGCTGAGAATTATGCCATTCAGGAGGCTCTTACTGCTGCTAGGCAGGCAGCTGAGGAAAAAGATCCTTCTCTCTACACAGATGAAGAGCATGTCAATAAGAGAGGAAAGGTATCTGTTCGCAGGAAGCCCCACACTAAGCTGAACTCATATTGGCAGGCTGCCGATATTGAGGGAAGATTCAATGAGAACAAAGCTGAATTGTTTGCCCAGACAGCTTTAAAGCTTGGCTATACTCCTTCTCAGAAGGTTGTAAAGGATGAGGACTTTGAAAAACTGGAAGAGTATGATTTCAGCAAAGCTCCTGAGGAGAACTCAAGGGCCTCTAGAAATAATTTGCTGATATCTCTGATTCAAGCAAGACTGATGGACCCCCAGACTGTAAAGCAAAGGTATACTCCTGGTGGATTTGCCAATGCTTCTTCTGCTGCTAGGTTTATGCGAGAGCTTATGCATGGTGAACTCAATGGATTGGTAGATACTAATGGTAATGTCAATGAGCAGGAGTTTATAAAGAGAGATGGTAATAAGGATTCTGACCCTGAGCCTAATTATGACCCTACAGACCCTTATACCATTCTTGTCTATAACCAGCAGAATCAAGTAGCAGGTAAGCTGATTGGTATCTTTGCTAACCAGAATACCAACCATGCCTTTGCTTCTTGTATGGATGAGTTTAAATTGGTTGAACCTATTAAGTTCTGTGGTAAAGAACTGTCTGACTTGCTTCATAAGGGTAATCCTGAAGAGGCTGCTGCTATTGACCTCAATATGGCTGAGTTCTTGGCTGCTTCTGTAGATGCTGTGAAAGACCCTGTACTGAACTTCCTTAACCTCAATACTGTTACTGCTGATGCGGGTGCTCTACTGGCAAGGTTGGGATATTCCACTCGGGAGATTGGACTGCTGTTCAACCAGCCTATTATCCGACAGCTCTGTGAGGAGACTCAGAATAGAGGAGTGAGGGCTTCTACTGTGATCACTGACCTGAAGGAGAAATTGGCTACTAACTTGACAGGAGAGGACAGTAGTAATGTAAATATTACTGAGAAGGCTCTTATCCAAGGTATTGTCAATTATCGTAGGAATGAGGAAGCTGGAAACAAACAGGAGGCATTCATGCAGCAGAATGCCTATACACAGATGGCTGTTCTGAACCTCTTTGAGCACATCCTGAATGTGTCTTCTGATGTATCTGACTTTGTGCTGAACACTAAATTTACTGCTTCCAATGCTGTCAGTTCCACACTTGGAGGTCTGTACAATCAGCAGATGAGGGTCGATAAGTATGTAGATAAGTTCCCTAAGAGTGATGAGGATAAGAATAAGCTCAGCTATACAATGGTGGTTGCTAAGAATGCCTCTCAGACGGGACTGATGAGTATGCCTATTGACAATGATGAAAAGTACCTTGAAATGTCTAAGCAAGAGTATCTGCATCAAATCAGATTCAATCCCTTTGCCTATGAACAGGCTATGTATGATACCAATAGGAAAGCTCTGAAGCTGCTCTGTGAGGGTTCTGTAGATAAGAATGGTAAATACAGACCTGGCTACTTCCCCTATGAACAGGATATGTATAAGAGAATCAGAAGTAGGATGCAAGAGCTCTGCAGAAGTGGCAGTGGTATTCTCACTGAAGATGATATCAATGATATTCATTCGCAAATTCCTGTAGCTCTATTGGCAAAGCAAGTAAACTCTGCTTTCAATGGTGAGGCTGCTCATGTCAAGAATGGACAAAGAATGAACCTTACCAATCGAGAGTACTATAGGGAGAAGTTTGCAGAGGACTTGCAGGCAATATTAAGTAGTGACCCTGGACTGGCATCTCTGGATATATTCGACTACCTTAGCCCTATATCTGACTTCAAGATGGTCTACAACAGTGAGAAGGGCAAGGAAGAGCCTGTAGAGTACTGGAAGATTATCATGCAGGATGTAGGTGGTATGAATGCTGATGTAAAGGAGGCTATCCGTGAGAGCTGGGCATATATGATGGAGGTGAATGATGATGGTTCGTTCAAAAATCCTAAGTATGCTCAATTGGGAAGAGACCTCTTTATGTACTGCTTCTATCAGATGGGATTTGACTTCAGTCCTATATCATTCATGCATATTGCTCCTGTAGCTGTAAAGGACAATATCAGTGTTCCTAGAAATGGTAAGTTGGGCATTAGTGTCATGCATGAGGGATGGCCAAAACCTAATACCAAGGAGAGACCTAGTGATGATGTATTGGTATGGTCTGCTAATGTAGAAGGAGCAAGGGATAAAGCTACCCAAGAGTTTCATGCTGATCCTCTGTATATGGAAGAACTGTCTGGAGATTCCTTCCAACTGCCAGAGGAACTGACTCCTGAGGCTGTCAGAAAACTGGTACAGGAAGCTAGAAGTCATCCAGAGCTGAAGTTTAAAATCTGTAGAGACCTTGACCAAGAGGAGTTTGACATGTTCAATCAGATGGTGAAAGACCCTGTGTCTGGTGTAGAACATAGGCTGAGCATTCCCTCAAACATCTACTTTTCTTCTGGTACTATAGGAAGTGTGTCTGCCGAAAGTAAGGAGATGATGAACTATGGCACTGAGAGAAGCTATAGGGAGTTCCTCTATGAGATTCTTGATGGTAGGGAAAGTGGATTGAATACCAATGAGTTTGCTCAGATGTTTATACTTAATAATCTGAGTAACTATAAGTATGTGTTTGATATCACTAACCGTAGCTCCGATAGGCTTAAGGAAATATTTGAGAAGGGTATTCTCAAAGAACCTGGTAACAGCCAGTTCGATCTGAAAGGATATAGAAGCAGCATCAGGGTAGACATCAGTAAGTATGATAATGACAGGGATAGTGGAGTACTGAGAGACTTGGTAGTAGTAGAGACTGACCGGTACGGCAAGCCTGTTCAAGCTACATGGGCTCCAGTCATTGTATTAAATGATGCCTACTATATAGCTAGAAGTGGTAATGAGGAATTCAATATGTCAAGTAAGGATAATGTCATGGTCATGACTTATGTGAAGGTAGAGCCTTGGGGAACAACTAAAGAAATGAGGTTTGATGTCAACAGGAAGATTAATGCTTCCATGAAGTATCAGGCAGCATTGGAGGTAGTTCCTGATAGGAATCTTGACTATGTAGAACCTCAGGCTCCTGCTCCTACATCGGCTGATACTAGCACAACTCCTGTTCCAGAATCTTCTGTTGCCCCAGAGAATCCTACAGGTAATCCTGGAAATGCTGGGCCTCAGATAAAGAGTATCAAACAGCAAATGGAAGAGGAGATATTCAAGGAGTATATAGCTGCTAGAGCTTATAAGGGAAGCTCTCTTGATCAGGAAGAAAAGGATAATCTAAGGGCAAGCCTTGCTAATTTGTCTGAGACTGACTTAAGGGATACTATTAAAGCAATAAAGACAGCCTGTAGGGAAAATGGCATATTACTTCTAAATGATCAAGGAGACTTAATGCAGGGATGCTAAGGTTGAGTGTATGGCTACAGTGTAGTCATCTAAAAGGTAAAAGTTGTAATCAGGATAACAATATAGAGTATGAGTAAATCATGTACAATTTTAGCTCATGTAAGAAACTCTAAGGGAGAAATAGTGGAAAGCAGGCTATTTAGTGACCTGCTCCACTATACCTCCAACAACAGGGAACTTACAAAGGAGTATTATGCAGTGGGTACAAATGAGGAGTTCTTATCTAAAGTAAGAGACTCTAAGGAGTTCCAGACTGATGAGAATGGAGAAATCACTTTTAAGTCTCTAAGGTCTCTTGCCAAGATGGATATTGAGACTGACAAGCTTGTCCAAGTACTTAATAAAGACTTAGGTGAGGGTATCTATCCTTATGATGAAGCTCTTCGCAGGGTAGAGGGCTTCAATGAGAATAGTCCCTTCTCCGATAGAATGATGGCTACTATGGTGCCTTCTAAGAGTGGCTATTACATCTCTGTGGTACCTCAGACTAAAACAGTAACTGATATTGAAGGAAATGAAAGTACGGAGAGTAGCACTATTGATGAGAAGAAGAAACTGCATGATGTTGTCAGGAATGAGGAACTGGAAAGGAGGATAAAGACACTCCTGAGAAGCCATGGGGTATCTGTGAAATTTCTTGAGGGTAATAGGGAAGGAGGTAGATATTCTACTGAGAATGCCTCTAAGATGGAGGACGGTCTCTATGGCCTGATAGAAGTAGTAGAGCAGGGTCATACTACAGATGTACTTGCTGAGGAAGCAGGACACTTTGCCGTAGGTGCTCTAGGTGATAATCCCTTAGTACAGAGAATAGAGGGCATCCTTAAGGATGAGAATACTCAAAGGGAAGCTCTCGGAGATAAGGAGTTTGAAGACTCTAACCTGGGGGACCATCCTGCACGAGAGGTAGCTGGTAGACTTGTGGGAAAAGCTTTGCAGAGAAAATTAAATGATGATGCTCCCTATAAGGTATTGGCCAACAGAATTGCAAATCTGGCTAAAAGAGTATTCTATGGATTTACTGGCAATGAGGTTAGATGGGCTGCAGCTAAGGCAGAGCAGATAGCTAATAGGATTGCTTACCAGTTTGTTGAAGGGAACAGTAAGTTCTCTGTTGATAATGCTATCAACATAAAGGAGGTGATGTGCAGCTCTAACCGTACAATGAACCAGAAGACTTATCAGAAGATAGTAGATGAGCTAGGCAGAATGTGTAAGGCTCTTGAAGCTGTAGCTGATGATAATTTCACTGGAAAGGCACAGGCTTCCTTTGCACAGACTATTCATGCAGGTACTGATATGCAGAATGGAGAGTCTGCACTACAGATGGATGCCAACCAGTTTGAAGCCAGGGCTAATGCTTTTGCCTTTGATGGCATTGTGCAGGCTTTGGTACAGTTGAATGAGTATCTTGGTACTGGACAGGAGCTAGATGCCTTGGAGACTGCTGTTAATAATGACTTGGATAATCCCTCTAAGTTCTATGCTAATATGGCTAGGGATGGCAGAAACCTGAGACAGGCAAGGATTTTCCTGCGTAGTGCCCAGTCTGTTCTTAGCTTTGTAAAAGAGGCTCTGAATGAGAAACATTTGGGAGGAAGTCTTTATGCCAATGGAATGTCTTTGGATAATGTTCAGTATCAGGATATTCAGGGACTATGGCATACTGTAAATATCAAGAGGATGCTTTCTCAATGGGAAAGACTGCTAGGAGAGCACCATAATACTCTTGTAGGTCTTGAAAGTACTTACTTTGCCAGATTCTGCGAGAATGTCTATGGTAGTAAATACATCACTACTACTGTAGGTATCCTTTGGAGTGATATAGCTAATGGTACTAAGACAACAGAGGAACAGACCATTAGTATTGAAGATGCCATCAGCGGAGAGGGGCTGGATGATATAGATATTTTCCATCAGTATCTTGGCTCTATGTCCAACAATCCTGATATCATAGGGCAGATTGTTGATAAGCTGGTAAAGACTGCTAACAAAACAGCTGATGACAGAACTCTGAAAGATAAGGAGAAACTCTTAATCTTGGAAGACAGAGCTAGGAAGTTAGGCTTGAATACCGCTGACTTGGTGGAGCTGGATGATAATGGTATGCCAACAGGTAATATACTGATGCCTCCTGCAAGACCTGGTGATGGAGAGGTGGGCTTTGTATGCAGAGCTTATATGGCTGAACTCAATACAGATAACCCTGATGATGTGCCTGCTGTCAACTATGGTAAGTGGGAGAGAGCCAGAGAAGCTGAGAAGCTGAAACTCTGGGAGGAGTTCAAAACCAAAAATCCTGGATGGGAAGGCATGAACTCTTATGTCAGAGGTAAGAAGTGGGATGAATTCCTCCGTCCTAAGATGAAGAAGTGGAACAAGGCTAATAGTCTGAAGGTAGAGATTACTGATGCAGCAGGCGAGGTACTGTATGTTAAATGGGTACCTAACCTGGTGTACAGAGATGATGCTTGGGATAATCTTAAGCAAAAAGTATCCTCCCAAAAAGTATCCTCCCAAAAAAATGGTGATACTATTGAGAAATGGGTGCGAGACTACCTGAAGATTAAGGAGAATCTGGATGCTATGCTGCCTATAGGATCTACAACATCTCACAGATTGCCTCAGTTCAAGGGAACATTCATGAACTCTGTACGGAATAGTATTGCTTTGGAGAAAGGTAATTTTAAAATGGCAAATGCTTGGAGAAAGACATTTGGCAGAAGAGTAATCCTTGAGAACTTTGTAGAGACTGCCGAGGATGAGGACTATGGAAGTATGCAGACTATGAACTCTCCCGATGAGGAACTGCTAGGCACAAAATTGAACTATGAGTCTGAGAGGGCTGCAAGAATTCCTGTCTTTGGTATTAACAAACTGAAGAATATGCAGGATTTGTCTACTGACCTTATAGGTTCTATGTTGGCTTATTCATCTATGGCTAACTCATATTCTTGCTTGGATAATGTGGTAGATGCTTTGGAGGTAGGCAGGGAGACTCTTTATAGGAGGGATTTCTCAGGTAATGAATCTGAGAGCAGTAGCAAGAATCCTATTGGCGACTCTTTCAGAACTCCTCCATCTGAGCATGGCCTTAGAAGTACTGGTAAAAAGAATAGGGCTTATCAAAGATATATCAAATTCCTTGATAAGCAGGTCTATGGCATTACTGCTACTCATTGGAGCATACCTATCTGGAAGGGCAAAAGGCTTCTACTGAGTAAGCTAGTGCAGAATATATCTTCCTTAGGTGGTACTATGTTTTTGAAAGGTAATATTCTGGGCGGTACTGTAAATACTCTCACTGGCTTCAATAACATCTTCAAGGAAGCTGTTGTCAGTGATCATTTTAGTCCCAAAGACTGGGCTTTTGCTCACAACTATTACTTCAAACATTTCTTCCAGATGTGGTCTACTGACATTGGAAAGCTGGGAAAGAATAATAGGTTAAGTTTATTTCTGGAGCAAATGAATGCCCAGAGTGATAATAGAACCAAGTTCAGAAACTGGCATACCAATAGGTCTAGATTAAACAATTTCTATAGAATGTCTGGATACCTTCCTTACTCTTCTGGTGACCATTATATGCAGGCCATGTCTTATCTCTCTGTAGCTCATGGTACTAACCTTTATAATACAGATGGCTCTCTGAGTTCTAACCTCTGGAATGCCTATGAAACCATTGAGAATACAGACGAGTTTGGGCAGAATCCTACAGGAAAAACTATTGAGTTCAAGAGATTCAATCCTTTGAATGCAGTTGATATCACTTCTTCTATACTGAGTAGCAAAGGAGTCTACCTAAAGGAGGTTGAAAAAACCACTGCAAACTTCAATGAGTGGCTGCTTTTCCAGGATAAGAACTTTGCTGACCCTGTATATAGAAGTAACCATAGTGCTGATATTGCTGACTATAGAAGACAGTTTGATGAGTCTTCTGCAGAGGAGCTAGCTCAGTATGCTGCTGAGAAATATGCTGTAATGGCCTCTATATTAAATAAGATAGAGACTTATCTGAAAGCTCCCTCAAGCCCATTAGTACCCGTAGCTGCCCCCACATTCACCAATGAAGAGCAGGACTATTTGACTGCCAAAGGTATTGGTGCAGGAAACTATCAGAATATTCTGGCATCTGTCAGGGAGGATATCTATAATATGATATGGACCAAGGCTGATGAGTCTGCTTATATGGACAAGTGCCGTGAGGTTAATAACAGACTGCATGGTATCTACAATGAGCAGGATAAAACTACTTGGCACCAGGCATGGTATACAAATGCCTTCCTTGCCATGAAAGGATGGGCTCTGGGCTACCTTGAGTATATGTATTCTAACAATCACTACAGTATTGCTCTTGATAGGAATGTGGAGGGATTCGTCAATACTGCTGCTAAAATCCCCATCTCTGTACTTCTTGGTACTGTCCGAGGTAAAGAGCACATGGGGTATTTAGATATGCTTATTACTATGATTAATCCCTGGTCTAAACGCTCCAAAAAAGCTATGCTGGAAGCTGGATTCTCTGAGGAACAGAACTTCAATGCTCGAAGAATGGTAAGCTCTATAGCTCTTATGCTGTTCTTGTGGGCACTAAAACTATCTGTTGCTCCTCCAGATAAAGATGAAAGGGGTGAAGATGAAGAGTTAAGCCCCACATTAGGACTTGTCTACTATTTTGCAACTAGAACTCTACTAGAACAAGAAGCTCTTTTGGAAGCTGAAGAAGCTTATATTCAGTCTGGACAGCTAATGGATTTTATGCCTGTTGGAGGAGCTGCTTTGATGGATCTTTATAAATTTGCAAAAGAAGGTGCAGGACTTATATATGCCGATGAAAGTGATAGTAACTACTACTATCAAAAAGATGACCCTAATGGCAGATATGAAGCAGGAGATTCTAAGTTTAAAAAGCACTTTGAGAGACTTGTACCTTATTATAAATCATGGTGGGGACTGTTTAATGGCTATGAAGCTACAGAAAACTATATGTTTGGCAGAAAATTAAGAACTAGATAGTTCAAATACCTACATTTAATTAGAGAGAACTAGTATAATAACTTTTTCTCTCTAATTTTTTGTATAATTGAAAGATAATGTCTATATTTGTAGAAAAATTTGCAAATATGGATTCAAATACTTTGATTAGATATATTTTAGGATATACATTTGTTATCTTTTTGTTTGGGTTTATTGTGGTTGTAGTTGGAAGAATGCTTTATGTTGTATTACAAGATGTGTTTAAATGTATTATTTATTTATATAGAGGCATGAGTAAAATACCTGATAAGATAAAAAAGGCATGGCCTAAAATAAGGGAAGCTATTATTGCATTATTGTGCTTGTGTGGGCTGATGCTTTTTGGTTTTTGCATGTTATATGATTGTTATGATCGTAATTATGGTAACCATAATTATCATAATCAAGAAGAAATAGAAGATATTATGGACAATCCACAATGGGATGTACCAAGTAGATACAGAGATTAGATAGGCAATGCCTGTTTTAATGTAATGTTGAATGAGGGAGGGAAGTAATTTCCCTCCTTATTTTAATCCTTAGATGTATTTTAATTTATAATGAAAGGATAATCTTTTTATTATAAAAAGCTGAGGAATTACTCCCTCAGCCTTTCTTTTTCTATATAAGCTATCTTTTATTATAGCAAGAAATGACACTCTTTCAGCTCCTTATAAGCTAAGGCCACCTCTTCTGGGTCATTCAGGAATTCAAGATAACTTTCTTTGTAACCTGACTCTGAGTCTCTTTCTATATATTCATTCTCCTCTAAGTAAGCTATAATCTCCTTGGAGTTCTTATGCATCATAAGGTCTTCCCAGCTTGGCATGGCAGCTCTCTCTCCATTAGGTACAACAGGGGCTGCTTGTGGAGTGGGAGGAATGTAGTCATCAAAGTCACTGTCTAGCACTGTGTCTTCTGCAAGTGTTGGTGACCTGTACCTGTCTTCCTTTTCAATCTTAGCTTCCTTAGGTGTACCCACAGGCTGCTCATTCATAGGTGTATTCTCTGCAACTGCTGTAAGCATAGCTTCTGCTATTTCCTGGTCCTCACTGCTAAGCTGGTCCCATCTGATATGAAGAGGGGTGTAGCCTGGTTGATATTGTCCTTCAAGTGTAGTATTCCTAAGACCAAAGGAATTATCTCCATTACTTTCCTTGTCTCTGCTAGGAAGAGGCATGTTATATTCCTTTGGATCATTGTGCTTGTACTTCTGCATCAATTGACCATCCTCTCCCTTAATATATTCTGGGCCTGTAAGAGAAGTACCATTAGCACCATTACCCATAGGAGCAGGGTAGGATACATTAATAGGGATAATCCTAAGGTTATTCACATCTACATCTATGTTGTACTGCTGCTTCAGCAAGTCTGCATACATGGATATCTGCCTAGACCACTTGTTGCTTTCCTCCTCTAGCTTCTTTTCACTATGATTTCTTGTAGTCTTCATATCAAAGATATAGAAACTACCTTTATCATCATAGCCAAACAGGTCTAGTGTACCTCCTACTTTCACCTCTCTTGTACTTCCATCATAGTCAGTCATGGTTATAGTACCATGTGCCATGATTCCTTCTGATAGGATGTGGATGCCCTTGCTGTTTAAGTCACTCTTGAAAGTGCTAAGCTGTTCTACAAACCTGTCCAGAGCTTCCTTGGTGATATTAGGATAGCTATCTTTCAAATGTCCTGCAAGGAAATCACGGGTGATAGTATCCATAGTGTCTCCAATAAGTGTAGAGGGAGTACCCCATACTCCAATTCCTTCCCTCTTATGCTCAGTTCTAAGAATGGCTACTGCCTTCCTGATTTCAGCTTCACTGATTCCTAAGGATTTAGCCATCAGCTCTATGTTCTTGAATGACTTAATCTGAGCAGCACTGAGGTTGGGTATCTCTGGATGTGTCTGCTTAAGCTTACTGACTACATTCTCTACTGTAGGAACCCAGTTCTTTTCCTTCTCTGCTTCTTTCTCTGTGAGCAGGGAGGGAATACTCTCATCAGCTCCAATGACAGTAGTCACACGGAGATATTTGGTCCTCTGACCTGTCTTCTTATCTTCTATATAGTAGTAAACCTCATCTTCGGAAAGCTTAAACTCCCTGGAGTCTGCTATAATCTTTTCTGCTATCTTTCTGGCTGCTGCTGCCTGAGGTGTTTCTTGCTCTCCTCCTGTTGCACTTGGTGTAGGTACAGGTGTGGGACTCTCAAGAGTAACACCACTATTAGGTTCTATCTGCTCTCCACTCTGAGTGACTACACTTCCCTCTGCCTGTGGTGTAACATTAATGGGAGAGGCTGGCTGAGCATTATCTGGGTTGGCTACTACTGGAGGAGTAGTACTTGCTTTTCCTCCTGCTTTAGGAGCTCTGATGGTAATAGATTTAGGGTCATACAGAGTAGTGGAACCTGCCATCATAAGAATGCCATCATCTACCAAGGCCCCTATATTGCTTCTAGCCCTATCCTGTAGTGTGGGATTAGAATCATCATTCAGTAGCTTGATATCCCCAGCAGGAAGTTGCCACCTGAGAAAGTTCCTGATAGAATTAGTACCCTCATCATACATGAAATTCCTCAGCATATCCAGTGCAGCTGCATTAGCTTCACCTTCAGATAGGTTAGGACGAACCTTAATCTCTCCTATAGGTATCTCTGTGCCATCTGTGTGCTTAAGAAATACCTGATATACAGCCTCACATTCTGAAGGATTCTCTGAAACTTTCTGTAAGCTTTGTGGCACAGTCACCTCAAATGACCAGCTGGGATTTACATAAATAAAGTCATTGACTCCTCTCAAACCTCTAGGTTTGTTAAGCAACTCCTCCAGCCTTTCTGTTTCTTGCTTATATACCTCTTGAGGATTCTTGCCCTCAAAGTCTTCAAGGGTGAATACTCTAGCTGCTCTGCTTCCTGTAAATAGTGGCTTTAGTACTTCCTTATACAGTCTTTCTGTCCTGCTATTGAAAGTAGCAATGTCACTTGGAGTGCCGTTTTGTAAGGTTTCTAGTAGCGGAGTACCTGTTGTTCTTCCAACAGTTTCCGACATTTTTTTCTCCTCAATGCCTATACCATTTGGATAGTCACTGTTTGGCCTGAGCCTGTCTGGCTTAAATTTACAGTGGTGACCATCCTTTCCTGGATTCTCCTCCCAGTACAGTCCACTAAGGAACTTGGCTTTTACCCTAGCATATAGCATTCCAACAACAGAGTTGATATCAAAGAGCTCATCTTTGGATGCTTTGGCTATAGCTTCTGCTTCATTGGTATTATCCTTAGCTGTATCTTGGATAAGATTGCCTAGCACATCCCTGTTGTTCTCCTTGCTGTTGTCCCTGTTATTATCTGCAAACTCTGCTGTTCTGTAGTTGGCACCATTGACAGTAGTGGTCAAGGGCCTTCCATTAGGTAGCCCATCTTCTGTAATGAGGTGTCTGCCTTGCTCTTGAGAGGCTTTCCCCCTGATGTCTTTTGTCCTTTGTGCCCCAAGTGATTCAGTACCTACACTGGGCAGTATACCAATAGGCTGATACCATTCTCCATTTACCTCTAAAGCTGTAGTAGTTGCTGTATTAGTAGGGGTATCTACCTTTACAGCTATAACAACAGGCTTATTTTGGGTGTCATCATATTTCTCTTCTCCCATATCTTGCATGGAAGCTCTAGTCCACTCTGAGTCTGTAATGAAGTACACTTGATCAGTCTTAGGGTCTAAGGTATGGTTTCTATTCCATCCATCTATATTATGCCTTCTGCTGAATACTACAGGCCATATATCCCCATATTTCTGCTCCAGGTAGGCAATATTAGCTGTCCTGATAGTAGAGGCATTTGGATTTTCCTCACGCTGGGACTGTTGGGTTGCTCCCCCATTTGCCATGTTTTTTTGAATCTCTAGCCTACTGGCTATAGTGGCCATAAGGGTTGCTGCCTCATCAAACTTTGAATCACCTGATGATGCAAACTGCTCCTTTAAAGTCAGTCTCTTTTCTTCCATATCAGCCAGTAAATCCTCTACATCAGTAACATCAGAATCATTAAAATATTGTTTAATGAGTTCCTTTGCCTCATCACCCGCCTTTTTGTCCCCATCAATATTACCATAGATAAGGTCATGGAATTGTTCTACTGCTGTCTTTTCCTGTTGGGCAACCTGAGGATGTTGCTCTTGTGCCTGCTGGGCATTGGTTTGGTCAATATCCTCTGGATTAACAGCTCTTTGACTAGCTGCTCCTAAAGCAAATAGGCCTGCTGTAGCTGCTGCCTGTGGGTCTGGAACAGCAGTAGGAGAGGGAGTAGGTGAGGGGGCGGGAGTACTGTTGGCTACAGTCTTTGGAGTTGCAACTGGGGTAATGGTACGATGTAGATTTCCCTTATTGATATCATCCTCTAGCTTACCATTCAACAGATTGACATAGTGTCCTACAATCTGTCCTATAGAAGTAAAGGTAGGCATATAGGCTCTCTGCTGAGGAAGCATATTGGCATTCCTGGATTCTACAAACTCTCTGAATTTGCCCCCCATATTTCCTTGCTCATCTTCCTCTACCAAAGCTTCTACTGCTGCATCCCTGTCTTCTTCTGTGAGTCCTATACCCTTACTCTGAAGGTACTCCATAGCATCCTCAAGGAGACTGATGTCATTATCTGTCAGGTTGGGATTCTTCACAAACTGATTTATGAGTTCCCCACGCTGCTTGACATTCTCCTTATATCTCTCATAGTTGCTTTGAGGAGCTGGCTTAGGATTCTTCCATTCTGTTGTAGCAGTTCCATTATCATCTATAACAAGCTGCCCATCCTCTTCATTAACACCATTATTAAGTGCCTGCTTCCTCTTAGCATCTTTCTCTGTAAGTACATCACGTATAATGCGTGCTTCCTCAACTGAGGAGTTGGCTGCTACCCTGTCAAGTTCCTGTGAGAACTTTTGAAAGTCTTCAATACTGGCAATTCTCTCTGCTCTTCTCCTGACTAGGTCTGCTGCTGCTTTTGCTTGCTCCCTCTTCACATATTTACTAAATGCTTTTGGGTCTGAGAGTATAGCCTGATATTGCTGATGATAGGCCTTAATAGCAAGGTCTATTCTACCCATATCAACAACCTTGTTCTGGAAGTCATCTAGCTGTGACATGCCCTGCTCCATAAGGTTATCAATGACTTCCTGTTGTGCCTGTGAGTAAACAGGCTTGGCATTCATATCTCCTTGCTCAATATTGAGCTCCCTCATTTTAGCAGCTTTCTTGTTTTTCAGCTTATTAAGCTCCTTGTCTGTCCTCTCCACCTGCTTATGATGATGTTTCTTGGTCTTACCCTCTGGAGTAATCCACTTAGCCTTGTCAGCCTCAAGGTCTTCTATCTGCCTATTAAGCTCATCTAGTTCAAGGTTAAGCTGGTCTACTCTCTGCCTATTCTGATGGGTAGCATTGTAGAGCCTAGTACTTCCTTGTGCTATCATAGTAGCCCTTGTAACAGGGTCAAGGGCCATAATCTCCTCTTCATTAAGCACCATAGAGGCAAGTTCACTCCTAGTATTTCCCTCCTTGTCTTGCAGAGGCTTCAAGCTTTCAATCTGCCTATTGATAATCTTCAGTGCATTCCTGCCCTTTATAAGGTCTTCTTTCTGACCATCAGTGGTTCTGTTTTCTCCAATAGCCTCAAGCTCCTCTATTCTCTTTTCTGTCTTCTCTTTCTTCTCCTGTAGGTGGTCAAGCTCTCTTAATGCCTTATTGATAGTGCCATACCTGACAATAACATTCTTAAGGTCCTCATCTACATTGGCATTACTTCTAGGCTTGCTAGAGGCAATCTGCAGGCCTTCCAGTTCCTGCTTAATTTGGTCTCTTCTTTCCTTATGGAAGGAACTCATAATCTTTCCATAGATAAGGCTTTGTTTAGTGTCCTCATCTACTCTGCCTATCATTCTGTCAATATGCTTACCCTCTTCCTCTACCTGAGTCATCAAGCCCAGCATCTTGTTGGCATTACTCTGAACCTTCTCTATAATCTCTTCATCTGAGACATTCTTGTATTCTTCTCCCCCATTATTCCTTAAGGTTTCCACCTCTTCAGCTGATATCCTGCCATCCGCTGCTTTCTGCAAATCCTGCATGAAGGACTCATAGTATTGGGTTCCCTCAAGCTTTGACAGCATGATGACATCATTAACTGCCTTACCCATTTGAGCCTTTCTATAGCTGAACTGGTCATTGCTTTCTGCTGCTTTCTCCATCTGCCTAAGCCAGTTGGCAGTTCCTTGCAAACCATCCCATTTAGCTCTGTTCTCTGGAGTCTGTAGCCAGTCAGTAAGAGCTGCTGCTGTCTCTTTGGCATCTACCATCTCCTGCCTTCTGTCAAACACAGCATTCATGAAGCCACTTCTCCAAGGTGTTACTCTTCTAGCATAGTCTGTTAGAGATTCTCTATTACCATTTGAATCTATTCCTATCAGTAGATTCCTCGGGTCAAAAGCACTGTTCTGTACAATTCTACCATTTTCATCCCTATGATAGCCTCTTCCAGTACTCCCGACAGTACCTAGGGTAGAGGAAACAGCTCCAAGTATAGCTGACTCCCAGCTTTCCTTATTCATCAAAGAACCTGTAAAGGCTGTAGCTGCTGCTGCCCAGTCAGAACCTAGCATCTCTGCTACTCTGGCTGTACCATCTCCATCAAATTTGTTCTTGACAAACTCATTGATATTATTCTCTGCTGCTCCTGAGAAGACATCATTACTAAGACTTTGAAGGAACTCCTCGAATCCTTCACCTGAAGGTTCCTTCAATACTTGTAACACCGAGCCAAGCTTGCTAAACTTAGGAGTAACAGTATTGGTGGCATCATCAATCTTAAACTTAGGATTCTTATAGGCCCATCCAAACATCTTACTGTTCCTCAGGGTCTCCTGCACTCTTGGAGCCATTAGTCCTGCCTTCAAGGTTTGGTTCATCATGCCATTGATGAGGGAGTTAGCCCAGAAGTTCTGCACTCCAGCCAGACTGGAAGCCCAGTCAATATGTCTCCTAGCCTCATTATACTCATCCTTATACTGGTCCCATACCCTACGGAAGGCTTCCTCCTGGTCTAGCATCCTCACTTGCTTGGGGCCATTCTCAGTCTGAATTGTTACTAATGGATTCTGCTTGTCATCATTAAGTACTTTCTCTACCTCTCTATTGACTTTATCCTTGTAGTACTCATCAAGACTCTGAACAGCTTCTCTCTCAACATCTATCTTGGTATTCAGTCCTTCTAAGGCTCCTTCCACAGAACCCACTGTTCCTGGTATAATAGTGAGATTAGTGAAGTTCTGAGCTTTCTTCAAACCCTCAAGTGTTTTCTCTAAAGCTTCTTCTGTCTTAAGTATCTTTCCAGTCTTGTTCAACCAGCTGGCTCCTCTAGCTGCATTACTGAATAACCAGTTGGCTGCTTTGGCTTCTGCTGCTCCTGTTAACATACTCAAGGCAGTAAAGCCTCCTGACTGTAAGGCTTGGGGTATAGTAGCTGAACTGAACCATGCATCATCTTGCTCCTGAGTAGTGACAATAGCATCATTTCCTATACCCTCTGGATTATATTTGGTAGCTGTGGCTTTCCTTGCTGCAATAGCTTCGTTAGCTGTCTGGTCGCTAAGGCCAATCAGCTTTAAGGCATCTGATAGATGAGAAGTTCCTGACAGCTCAATATCCCTACCATACCTTGTGATGGGATTATCAATAACATTATTAATGAAATTATTATACCAGGCAAGGTCTGGATTACCTTCATAACCCTCTGCTCCTGCAATATGGGCTATAGCACCATGCAGCATACCATAGGTCTGAATAAGTCCTCCTTCAATAGCAGGGACCAGATGACTGACTGCATGAACAGCTTGCTCCCACCAGCTTTGGTTATTTCCTACTATATTCTTGAATTGACCATCCAGCCATGTGTTGGCATTATCCTCACCATAGGTTTTCTTCCTTGCATCATACTCAGCTGCCAGCTTCTTCTTATCCTGGTCAGTGATTGGCAACTTGTCTGTATCCTTATACTTCTTATAGTAGGAAGAATTCTCAGAGGCTATCTTATCCAGATAATCATTTGCTGAAGTATTAACAGAATTCCTGCCAACACTAAAACGCTCTCTGTTCTCAGCTAAAGCTTGCTTATACTTAGCATTTAAGTCAAAAGTATAAGCATCCATTTTCTTTCTTAATAAGTGAGCTAAATCTGCACTATCTTGTTCTGACTCTTGGATATCTAATGACTCAAAATTAGAAGTAGGAATAGAATCATTCCTATATCCCATAGTCTCATTAATGGACTTTTGTTCTTCAATACTTCTATCTGAAGCTCTTAGTCCTCTAAGAGAATTAAAATCATTTTGTGTGAATACTGGCATAGCTTCAATTATTTTTTAGTTCTCTTTCTTTCATCTATTTTTTGCATAGTATCATTTGGTAATGCTAAGGCATATCCTTTTCTAGAAGAACTCTCATTTGGAACCTCTACAATTTGATATTCGTCTCCAGGAGCTCCTCCTAATTCTATAAATGACTGCATAATAGTTTTATAGGCTTCTGGATCATCAGCGCTTAGATTTAGTACTTCATTATCTGTCAGTACATGAACTTTTTCTCCTTTTTTAATACCTTTAATTCTGGACATTCCAAAATTACCCATTCTGTCCATTACATTAGAACTTGAAGTAAATCCCCATCCAGGTCCTTCTACATCTTCTCCTATAGAACCTGCTTGATAAGTTCCATCACCTTTATTGTAGAAAAGTTTAACATAATTATAATGGTCTTTCTTGCCCATATATGTTATATCAAATCCTTCATCTTTTCCTAATGCATTTTTATCAAGGTTTTTAAGTGCAGTCTCTTTTGCAGTCCCTATAGCTTTTTGTTCTTTTGTTTCTGCAGCTCCTCCACCTGCTACAGGCTTAACAAAGGGATTTCTATTAGTGTAGTTACCATCTTTGTCATTATCATAATATTTAGTTTTTCCATCTGGTCCTAAAGCATAAGGCTTTCCTTTCTTATCTAGATAGACAGGGTTACCGCTATTTGTTACAGTATAGACAGGAGCAGCAGACGGGTCTTCCACCCATTTATTTCCTTCTCTCTTATAGCCACTCTGCAATGCTGAGAGTTCCATTTGTTGCTGTGCTCTTGAAGCACTCTCTCTTGCCCTAGCATCTGCAGCCTGCTCCGCTGCTGTCAGTACTCCAAGGTCTCTCTGAGGATTATGCTGTTCTTGATATACTGCACCATCAATAATACCATTAATAACCTGTTGTCTGGCTTGCTCATATTCTCTTCCTGTAAGATTATCTGTAACACCATTAGCATTAAGAATGTCCTCTGCTGCTTTCTGTAACTCAGGAATAGCAGACATGTCATTTCTGAATTGTGCTATAGTTTGTGGATTGTATCCCATCTTCTGCACATAGTCATAATAGTATCCTCCAAGAGTCTTATTATCACCATTGATACTAAACTGTCTCTTGCTGGCACTCTGACTAGCAGCTGCAGCTTTTGTATATAGCTCAGTACCACTAATGCCATAGGTGTTAGGTGTAGCACCATCCAGATAATTATCAATAGTAAGATTGTTCATAGCATAGAGCATGCTGGGGTCCTTAGCACTCATTTGCCTCCTCAATGCCTGTTCTTGCTTCAAGGCTGTATCTGCTTCTACTAGTCTTCCTATCTCTCCCTGATACCTTCTCTTCAATCCTGTCAAGGCTCTCCTGTTACCCATGGTCAGACCACTAGATGCCAAGTCTTCTGCCTGAGTCTTCAGGTCATTGGCATACCCTTCATATATCTGACGAGCCTGACTGCCCTCAGGCAAGGTCTGACTTAAGTACTTAAACTTATCAGCCTTCTCGCTAAGGTCTGTATAGGCTGCCTCTTCCTTCTCATACTCATCTTTATATGCAGTAAATGGCACCAGCATTTCTTGCATAGTAAATGGAGTGAAGGAATTATCAATTACAAAATCATATACACCCTGTCTATATCCTCTTGCCATATCTTCAATGTTTAAAGTTATGTTTGTTGATGCATTACATCAACTTTTCTTCCTGTTTATCTTACCTCCTTTACAAGCACTATTCTTCTTAGTAAAGGTCAAATACTTGCCTCTCTTTCCAGTATTAGTCCTTGGTGACATAGGCCCGAAGATTCCATCAGCTGCCATCTCTGCTATCATGTTATGCTGAGCATTCTCTCTGCCAAGGTCTGAGATTCCCTTAAACAGTCCTGCTACATTACCATAGATACCATTGTACCATCCAGCATCTGCATCCATCTTCTGTGCTGCTGCCTGTAAGCCAAGTTGTGTTCTGTACTGTCTGTCCCTATTGATGGCTTCTGCATTAGCTAGTGCAGTTCTGTTATAAGCATCAGCATTGTATTGGTCAGTTCCCCTGTTAAAGGTCTGCACCCTCTCATTGAGGTTATTGTTATACTCTTGGGCCTGCCTATAGAGCTGTCCGCTTGCTAGTTGGTTATTATATTCATTGGCAAGCAATCCTGCCATCCTTGTACCTACAGGAGAAGAGTTATTCATCAGTGCTCTGTCTGTAGCTCTTGCATTTGCATTTAGCCTGTTCTGTTCTGCCCAGATATCCATAGGTCTGTAGGTAAGATAGTTTCCAATAGGTCTGTAGTCTGCAAGTGCAAGCCTGCCATTCCTATAACTATCCACTGCTGCATCCAACCTTGAGGTATCAGGCCTTCCAATACCCAATGCCTGCATGCCTAAGCCTACAGCAGGCCCAAACAATCCTGCATACCTTAGTTTCTCATTTCTATAGTTAGGTGTCACCTCCCACTCATCAGCAGTACCAGTTTTATCAGCAGGCTTCTGTTGTGCAGAAGCATCAGCAGCATGAATCACCTCTATGTCACCATTAGGCAGTGTCCTTCTTTTGATCTCCTTACCCACACCATTCCATGTAGAAGAGTCTCCCTCCAAGTAGTCATCATCTCCTTCTACTATGTGGTATTCTCTAGGAGTGTGTAGCTCATTCTCAGTGATGGTGGTAGGAGAATCAGCCATAGATAACCCATAAAGTTGGTAGGGATTGTCTTTACTGCCATAAGTCCAGTCTTTATTTGGAGCATAGGTTAATCCAGCTTGTGATGCTAAGTCTGATATATCTTGATAATAGTTAGTATTACCTACTCCATATTCAGTACTTCCCCAGTTTCTGATAGATGTTCTTGGGCCCCAATAACCATCCACCCAGCCTTTGGCTGCAGTGTCTCCTGTGTTGTGTCCTGCAGGAAGTACAATATTATCAGCAATATTTCCAAAGTATGCATTACCATTCCTATTTTGGAAAGCGTTTTGCAGTGTTCTTACAGTCTCACTTTCTTCAGATGGAGTAAGGTTAGACTGATAAGCATTTCTATAGGCTTGCTGTATTTCTGATACAGCATTAATAGCCTCTTGCCTGATAGCATTCTTTGCTTCTTCTGTAGGTGCAGCATTGATTCTGTCTACAATACTCTTAAGATAATCTCTTAGTCCTCCCCTGGTATAGGTGTTCCAGTTCTCAGCAGAAGTACCTTTCTTCCAAGTGCCAGCATTGTGCATTTTACTGCTTCCACTCTGAGTTCCTGCAAACTTATTTACCTTTCCTCCCATGGCCATCTGCATAGGAGCTTGTGATTGCTGTTGTGCCATCATCTGCTGCTGCATCATCTCTTCTTGGCTCATAGGCTGCCCCATATTCTCCACAGGTTGCTGTTGAGCAGCTGCTTCTTGCATCATCTGTTGTTCTGCCATAGCCTGCTCTTGTGCTGCAGCCTCCTGCTCCTGAGCATCTCTTTGCTGTGCATAGTTCATTACCTCTGCCTGTTCCTCTGGAGTCAGTGCCTCAAAAGCCTCTCGAACCCTAGCATTCTCCATCTCAGCTTTTTGCCTCTCTTGTTGTTCTGCCAAATCTTGCATTTGTACTTTAAGGGCTGCTTTGCTGATAGGATCATTAGGTCTCTCTGCAGCTTCTTTCTCCAGTTTCTTACTAAGCTCTGCATAGGTAATATCTCTTTTCTTGCCAATATGGAACATCTCTTTGGTGGTTGGGTCACATTTAATACGGGCACTATACACATAATCATTGAAGATGGTCTCACCCTCCTCAACTAGGTTAGGGGTACCTTCTGCATCAACTCCCACCTGAACACCTTCATTAGGATTCAACTCGTGGCTGCTTCCCGCATTGATGTGGACCATTCCTGTGGTATAGTCTCCTCCCTGGGTCTGTATGTCTCCTCCAATGGCAAACAATGTTCCACCAAGTTTATTCTTTGCCTCTGTCTGCCTTCTCTTTGCAGTCAGGTAGTCATTCATAAATCCATACTCTATAGCCCCAAAATTATTATCGGAAGGTATCATATCCAAAGGTCCTCCAAAGGCTGCAAAATTCCTCATTGCCATATTATCTTGTTTTCTATCTACATTATCTGCTCCTGTAGCTAATCCGTGACTTTGAAAAGCTAAGGCACTATCCTCTGCATCAAGGTATTTCTGCCCCATGCTTTTTGCCTTACCACCACTAAACCAGCCCCCTTTCACCAAGTCTTTTGTGCCAAAGCCTAGCTTACCACTCATACTTCCAGCACCATTCAGCAAGTCACTAGTAGTAGAAGCCTGAGAAAGCAGCCTACCAGTAGTGTTCATATTGGCTGTGTTATTCTCTATAGAAGCTATGTTCTTCTCATTCTTCTTAGTGCCCCAGCCAGCATTCCAAAGTGTTCCTAATGTGCCTGCAATACCACCAGCCAGCATTAAAGCACCATTACCTGATGCTAGTCCTGTGTTCATTAAACTAGCTCCCGTATTAACTAAAGCAGTTCCCCCTTTTGTTTTTGTTCCTTGAGCTATAAAGTTATCTACCAAACCAAAGCCATTACCAGCATCGGCTGAATATTGGGGAGTATCTTGAAAAGCAGCTCCAATACCACTAGCTGCTCCACTAGCAAGTCCTAGTATCTGAGTTCCTGTAAGACCTTTTGAGCCTTTACTGCTTTTTCCTCCCTCATACTGATTGAACACATTACTGTCTCCTAAAGACTTAATGTCACTATCAATCTCTTGCATCAGAGGTTGTGTCTGCCTAGGGTCACTCCAGTTAATAACAGTAGTTTGTGGCTTCTGCAGACCTGAAAGCCCAAAGCTGTATGTAGGGCCAAGGACACCTTGATAGGGATTGTTATAAGTAGGAGTAGTAAATCCTCCACCTACAAACAAGTTCCCTCCAAGAGCTTTCTTGTTCCTTTTATTTACAGTATATAGTCTGTCTTTCTTCATACCAATCATTTTCCTGCAAATATAATTCTTTCCTCTATGCCTGCCAATCTTCTTAACAATCCAATAAAAAGAGGTAAGAAAATCATTTAGATTCCCTCACCTCTCTGGCACTATCACATATACAAGTTGTACTTTGTTCTGTATAAAGCTGTATTACAGCTTTCAACTATAATAAGTCATCAACAAGTCATGTATCTCTGCCCTAGGCAGTGCCTTTCCATCCTCGGCCTTCTCCTTCCTCAACTTTAGGTATATCCAAGGATTTCTCATTCTGTCAATACCTCTCACTCTTTGTTGGTTATGGAAAGTATAATCAAATGTGTAGTCAAATACACTGAACTTATCACTTCCTGCACCATCTCTTGGTATGTCACATCTCCACATCCTGAACTTTCTCTTTAGGGCTGCACTGCCATCACTCATAAAGTGCCTCATGGCATCATATCCATACTTATTCTCCAACTTGGCAGCTCCGTGTTGATACTCATTCCATACCTCAAGATAGTCAAAGGGCAGATAGGGCTGGTATCTAGTAGGTTTTGTCTGTGACTGTATCACAGGCACATTTTCTCCTTCACCATCCACACATGCCCTAAACTCCAGGTTAGTGAATATCTTATCTGTCTGAGGCTCAGGGTTGCCTACTAAAATCGTCCAATAAGGCTTGTTCTTTCCAAAGAACTGGCAGTACTCACCTCCTTGATGCTGCCATATAGAAGTAGTTTTTTCAGCTCTATGCTTTAACCATACACCCTCATCTTCAAAGTTACAGAAGTAAGGCGTATCACCATAGTCATAGAAACTGGTAAAAGTTCCTAACTTTTCTGAGTAAGCAAGGGCATCATCCTCACCGATGAAGAGTATATCTTGGTTCAAGGCATCATAATACCCAACAAAGTTATCAAAGAACTTAGGATTCCACTTCACATCTTGCCTAGGAATATTCACCTTAGACCAAGTGCTGAATCCTTGATTACTGGATAGATTATTCAACTGCCCGTTAAACAGCATAATG
>Ga0326512_10000585_pt1 | contig 31790 bp, 49 predicted proteins | sample 1_2617_0518_D_FD_203652 | JGI IMG/M metagenome (GOLD analysis project Ga0326512, IMG submission 203652) | Bovine rumen microbial communities from UC Davis, California, United States - 1_2617_0518 | ecosystem: Host-associated > Mammals > Digestive system > Stomach > Rumen | place: USA... | reverse complement strand
GCGTGTTGTATTTCGCCCTGTAAGCTTGTGTATTGCTGTTTCTCTCGGTTTACCGCTCTTTTGGTATCTAAGATACTCTGAACCCTCCGAGCCGATACGGAGCGTTCTGCGTTGTTTGCTGTGCCGCTGTAATCACTCACACCATACGCTGATACGGAAGACGATAAACCGCCATCATAAGTCCATGAGTTTTGCATGATAGGCACAGTCAAAGTTTGACCTGTCGTTGTGACAGTGATAATGTCACCAGATTGCAGACAGAAATTGCCATAAGGAATATCAACATCTGCTTTTCTGTAAGTTAATCCGTAGACGCAGCTGTGAATATAACTCAGTAAATTCTGCTGATTGTCTACGTTGATAATCGGACAAGTGAAGTATATACCCTCACCTGAACCGTAAGTGTAAGTTCCGTCAGCTCCCTGACAGATGATTCTGCCGACTGTACAATTGTTTTCCCCGACGTAAGGAACGTTTGCTCTTGTACCATCGGCTGTATAGCTCGTGTTGCTGAACCATTTCAAGATTAAATTATTATTAGCATCAAGATATGCATTCTTGCCACAGATCGCAGCAACAAAGCCGAGGACATCTCTCAGCGTATAGCCGTTGAGAGTTTCCTTTTCTACCGCTATTGCACCGATATTGCCAAGATTAGCCACAGTTCCTATGCCTATCTGACTGCACACGTCATTACATAGGCCTTGCAAGGTCTCGGAATATGAAGCATTAGCTGTATATGTGTTTACCGTATCATGCAGCTTGTCATACGCATTAAATGAGGTATATCCCTGTCTCGTGCGTATGCTTGATTCATCTACCTGATACTGTCCTATCGCCACCCATTCAGGCGTTGTGCCTATGCCCATGCTGTGTGAGACGCTTGCACCAGTCAGGCCAAAGCTCGGTGTCGGAATAGTGGCTGATATATATGACGATACGACCTGACCGATGGTTATATCTCCCGACCAGTCAGATGCGTAAGTCAGCATTTTGACGTTGGTGATAGTATTTCCACCGATTTCAAGCTTACAGCTTATCTTTCTCGGCATCGCATTGACGTTTCCGTTTACTGGTAACATACTATCACCTACCTTTCGATTATTGACACAGTGGCGTTGATAGCGTATCTAATGCCGTTGTGCCAGGAATATGATTCAACTGTGAGGTCGCCGAAGTAAGCTGATACTGTATCAGTGCTGCCTTCGGCATTGGTTATCGTAACTGTAGCGAAGTCAGTATTTATGGCAGCTCTTACTGTTGCAAGATCTGATGTGCTGAGTGCCGGAAATGTAACTTCATACTTCTTTTTTATGGCAATCAGATCACCGACGAAGTAACCGCTGTCTAATCGTCCAGTGTTCTGAGACCACAGTTTATTTGATGAATAGATGACTGATTTCGGAGCAGGAAGAGTTGTATTACCGATTTGCAGCATTGCTCTCCCTCCTTATCCGAGCTGTATCAGCGGTGAATTACCGCTGGACCTTGTCATTGTGTTGATGTTGTCTACAACAGTCGCTGTTATCTTTCTGCCGTCAATAAGTATCGTCGGCTGGAACATGACAGGCTGCTGTGTATTATTGGTTATCTGTGACTGATTAACGACCTTTGTCTGAGAGCTGCCGAAGTTACCGATTAACTCAGCTCCTGTCTCTCCGGCAAGGAACAAGCTGCCTTTATTCGGGAAACCGCCTGCTGCGTGTCTGCTGCCGTACTTCTTGTAAAGGTCTGTTTCAGAGCCGTCGGAGTTGTATTTCAGTACGTTGTTGTATGTCTTACCAGTTACAGGAGATGTATACGAGAACGTTTCAGCTCCTTCGTCTTCATCATGTGTGAGATCGTAGATTTTTTCACCGACACCCTGTAACGTTGAATTCCATTCCGAAATAAAATCTTTCAGCTTTTCAGTTGCATCATAGATCTTCTCGCCGACTGTTTCCCATGCATCAGTCCACTTATCAACAAACGGCTTTGCTTTCTCGGTGAGATCGTAGATTTTACCTCCGACACCCTCCCAGAACTTTGACCATTCGGGAAGATTAGTCTCTAACCAACCGCCGATTTCTTCAACAGCACTGATAAAATCATCTTTGAACGTGCCGTCCTTGAACGAGTTCACAAGATAGTCCCAGTAACCGCCGAAGAACTTTTTCTTTTCTTCCCACCATGCAGCTGAGAATATCTGTCCCTGTGATACATCGTTGATAGAGCTGTTTATTTCTTCCATGATGCTGTTAAGATCGTCTAAGCCAGCAGCAGCACCGTTAATATTGGCAAGATCGTCAGCATTGATAAGTCCCGACATCAGACTGCCACCGTCTCCGACCTTATTAACCTCGTCGAAAGATGCAAGGAACAGCTCCATTCCCTTAGTGCTGTCGCTCAGATTATCAACGCTGTCGGCAAGATCGTCAACGGCTCCGGCAGCTGTTTCTGCTGTATCGCCGAGGTTGCCGAGGTCACTTGCTGCTTCTGCTGTCTTAAGCTCCTGCACGTCCTTAGTAAGACTTGCAATGGCAGCTATCGCCAGAATAATGCCTGCAATGCCCAGTAAAGCTCTCAATGCTCCACCGAGTGTCAATATATCCATAGTCAGGAACTTAACCGCTGCGCTTGTAAGAGCTATTACCTTCGGTGCTATGATCATAATACCAAGTGCTGCAAATGATATTTTGACAAATGCCTTTGTTGTATCGGATGCATTCTTCCAGGCTTCACCGTAGAGCCGGACCGTATGAGCAACATTTACGACTATCGGAGCTATTACCTGCAAGCCGGATGTTATTGCTGAGAGTGCCTGTCCTGCAACAGGAAGCAGTTCATTGCCTATCTCAATCTTGAGGTTCTCATAATTGAGCTTCAGCTTTCTGACTGAGTTTGCCCAGCCATCAGACGTTCTCTGGAAGTCACCCTGTGTATGTGATAGCTTATCCATGACGAAGCTGTATCGAAGTAATACCTTCTCATGCTCATTCATGTCCTTGACAGTCTTGCCGAAGCCTTTTTCAAGTGCATAGTTGTTGAGATTGGCTTCCGTCATAACGACACCGAGTTCCTTAAGGCTTTCGGTTTCGCCAGTGAATACGGATTTCAGCTTTGTCGCCGATGCCTTATCATCAAGATTGTAGAATGATGCAACATCGCCTGTGAGCTTGGTCATTTCCACGCCCATCTTAGCAGCCTGCTCCGTTGTAAAATTAAACTGCTTCGCCATCGTGCCATAAGTACCAATGTACCGCTTGGCCGATGTCTCAGACAAGCCGAAGTTCGCAGCCTGTTTCTTTGCCCATTCATTTACGACGTTTGCACTCTGCCCGAAAGTTACGTTTGTGACGTTGGCTACCTCCTGCAGGTCTGATGCTGCCTGTATGCACTCTTTCGTGAATTTGGTTATCGCAGCAGCTGAGACGAGCTTTGCAAGCATCGACGTTAAGCTGCCGATGCTGTTCTTGTAGTTGTTTGTGACGTTGGTAACTTCGTTTATAGAATGTGTATAGGTCGATGCACCATTGACACGAAGTATGATTTTCAGTTCTTCTACTGTCATTTTGCACCTCCTCTTACTTTTTGAAGTGCCTTCATGTAGTTTTTAGAGTTCTCCCAGTTTTCTGATCCCTTCTCACTGCTGTCAGGAGGAGCCGGAAACTGTACTTCCTTTGAAAAAGCAGAAAGCACGGCAACTCTGATCATACCTGACAGAGAGTAAATCTCGTTGTTCTTCTGTCTAATACGTGAGTCCACCGTGTTCCTTACCTCTCTCAGCGACATTTCCCAGAACTCTGACGGTAAAATGCCAACTCCGAGAGCCTTGTTATACATCAGTTCAATAACTTCTGTAATACTTCTCTCTGCTTTTCCATCGCTTTTTTTGAGGCATCATGTACCTCTTTCGTGAGTATGCCTGATACTAAGAGTATCTCATAAACGAGCTTCTGAAGCTCTTCTATTACACCGCCGTCGGTGATATAATCGTCGATAAGCTGATATACATCTTCTATCTTGTTTATATCATCGTTCTGCGATACAGCAGCATAGAAATAATACTTTGCAAGAGTTTTAATCTCTGCAAGTTTATCTAAGCCTGTATAGAGATCAGTTCCAAGCTCCTCTTCGAGCTTGATAGCATATGCAGTGGTTATCTTTAAGTGATATTCCTTACCGCATACTGTTAATGTTTCATATGGCTTCATGTAGCTTCTCCTTATCAGATATCTGTCAGTTCTGTTTCAAGGCCTACGGTCAGCGTAAACTTGATAGCAGAGTTAACACCGACAGACTGACGGCGAAGAGAGCATTTGCCCTTCCATGTGAAGCCTTCGCCATCGGGATATTCGAGCTTCCACATCATAGTATCGCCTGCACTCTGGTATCCTCTGAGGATATTCCATGTGTCTCTGATCTGTGCTGTGGTGTCCTCTTCATCTTCGGTTGCATAGAACTCGAAATCGAGTGTTCCAGTATCCTGAATGCCGAGAATGCTGCGCTTGTGGCTGTCTTCAAGATTTGTTACGTCTATCTGTTCAGGTGTACCGCCCATTTCGGGGACAGTAAACAGGCCATACAGCTTTTTGTATGCAGGGTCTCCTGACTGCGGTACAGGAGCTACACTGAGAATCGTGCCTTTTGAATTGAATTCACCCATATTATCACTCCTTAAGCACTATATGTGCTGTATTTCTCGCTGACGAACGCAGTGTATGTCAGCATATACCTCTGTCTGCCCATCAGTGCGCCATTGGAACGCTGCCAGCCGTCGCCTTGCATCAGTTCATTAACTGCTTCGGCTATTTCAACGCATCGCTGCGGTGTTTCGGCATAAATATCAATCTGATACACGAACCTCGTCAGGAAGTCTTTGTTATCGAATGCAACATCAGTCATATTCGACACCATATTGATATATATTGACGGCAGTTCAAGTTCCTTCTCGGAGCCTGCCAGCTCGACAGGAGCTATTCCTTTCAGGAGATTCGCTATTTTCTTATTCAGGTCAAGCATTTCTTATAATCTCCCTTATTTCTACTCTGACAATATCAACGACCTTCTTATACATAGTTGAAAAGCCCTGTGTAAACATATGCTTCGGCTCTTGACCGCTTGTTGTAACAAACCGCTTCAACGCATCGGAATAGTACGTCCATGAATCCTTGCTGGTATGTGGCACGGTGGGGTCTCCGAGCTTACCAGTACCGAATTCAACGAATGCAGCATATTCCACATTCGTTTCAACGTTATAAACCATCATTTGCTCATGATCCAGAAATATTTTATTTCTGAGGTTTCCTGTATCTACAGGCGTGAGCATTTTGACAGCTCCTTGCATACGAGCTGCACCACGTCCCAGAGCCTTGTCAATACGAGGATCTCTTTCTATTCCTTGCAGTGCTGCGAGTTTATTTATCCAGGCATCAAGTCCATCGGCACGGAAACTTATTTCCATGATTCACACTTGAATACTGAATGAGATGTATACTTTCCAACTAATTCTGTAAGCTTTAAGTCGGGTTTGGTACTGCTTTCCAGCGATGCCATGAAGCCCTCCTTAAAATGATATCCGTTCGGTACTGTCAGAGTTACCGTTTTCTGCTTTGAGGTTGTTCCGTTTTCGGTCTTTTCCTCTACCTTTGTTTCAACGATGCAGTTGAACCGTCCTATAAGGTCAATCTTTTTCTCCGTGCCGACATAACCAGACGGTGCATCGACCATTTTGAAAATGAATACAGGACGCTGCTTATTCCTCGATAGTCTCACTATGGATAACACCTACCTTTCGAGGATAGTTCTGAAGCTGTCGTTTGATATCCTCTGGAATGTCGGTGCAGAAGCTCTGAGAGATACCGCCTTCGGTTCTTGCTGTCTCTCCTTCGTTGCCGAGCCTGTTGTAATAGATCACAGCAAGCTTTATCACGATGCTTTCTGCACCTTTTGGAATACTATCTCTGCCGATGTAGTCGAGCACGGCATCTTCTGCCATGCTCAGGCAAACCTCGGCAGTTTCTTCAGAACATTCACAGGGATTGCCTAACAGCACTAAGAGCTTGTCAAGTGCCGTCATGATCCTACTACGGCAGCAACAGTGCCACCGCTTACGCACTTGCCGTTGACCTTAACTGCAACAGCGATGTACTTGCCGTCGGCAGTAGTAACAACTCCATTCGCAGGAAATGCGGTCCAGCCGGAAACATCGTCGCCGACATCGATAGCAGCTGCAGCAGTAGCAGCAGAAGCATAGTCGCCTTTATAAACGAGCGTACCGCCTGCGGTATTTCCTGTAACCTTGACCTTAGATGTAGTTGAGCTTGAGCCTGCGGTTGCTGTAAGCTTCAGACTGCCAGTATTACCATATACGACGGAGATCATGTTCTTTTTCTTGTTAAGCACAAACGCATCGAAGTAAACACGTCCTTCAGCAAGCTGACCGCTGATTCCAGGAGGATCCTGATGAATTTTATACTCTGCAAGCTTGATAGGTGATACTGTAGCAGCCTTATGAGTAATCTCGAAAAGGCAACCTGCTGGAAGTCTTGAAGACGCTACCTTAACGATAGCAACTCCATCTACCTCACCTACCTGTCCAGATATAAGCATCTTCTGTGACAGATCTCCTGCCTTAATGAAGCTTTCATCCTTCTTCAGCTCCTTGAGGAACTTAGGAGATACGTTTGCAACTCTGCCCTCGGAAGGAACGTCAGCTTCGTCAATTGCTTCGTTCGCATCAAGGAACAGGCTATAAGCAGTTGTAGCACTTACACCTACTGTATCAAAAAATACGTGCTCTGCTCCTTCTGCGATCTTGGTGAATCTGTACTTATCGACCATGGGCTTAATTACCTGATCAACCTGTCTACGGAGTGCCTTTCCGGCATCTCTTACACCCTCAGGTGTGTCGATGCGGTTGCCCTTATCGATTGTAAATGTAAACGACTTATCCTGTGTAAGGATCATCTCCTGAGTGTCGTCGGGAAGCTCCTCAGGTGTGCCGTATCTATTGGAGCCGGAACGATTATAGTCGTTCATCTCAACCGTGTCAAAGCTATATACTTTTACGGACTTAGCTCCAGTGAACTCGTAGTCCTTATTGATTGATGCTTCTGATAAAGCACCATTCATCATGACTTCATCCACTTTACTGGAATACTTTTCAGCGAGATTAACTGCCATTTATATAACCTCTTTTCTTTTCTTTACTGGCCGAATCCCTCAAAGAAAGGATCCGTCTTTGTGTTATTTCCACCGCTGTAAGCAGGCGGATCTGATGATTTAAGTCGTGCATCGACCGCAGCTGTTAGAGCTTCAGTCCATGCTGCTTTGATTGCTTCTATGGATGCCTTGCTTGTTTCTGCCGACGTGAGGTCAATGCAGTCAACGAGCTTTGCAGGAAGTTTATTCTCTTCAAGGATGTTCAACGCTTCGAAGCGTAACTCCTTCTTCTGAATAGCCGTTTCTCTGGCTGTGAGTTCCTCTTCTCGTTTCTGGGCTGCGTATTTCGCCTTTTCCTCGGCATTCATCTTAGCAAGTTTTGCAGCTTCTTCCTTTTCAGCAGCAAACTTTTTCTGCTGTCGCTCTAACCTCTCAGCGACGATACGGTCAACGTCAGCCTGGGAGAACGTCTTGTCAGAGGCAGGAGCAGGATTGTTTTCTGCTGGCTTCGGTTCTGTTCCCTGTGGTGCTGTTGGTTCCTGAACACCTGCTGTGCCTGTTGGCTCAGTTCCTTCAGGATCCTCAGCAAAAAACTGCATCGGGATTTTAAGCATTGTGTTTGTGTCCATAGTAAACCTCCATTTAACGTCAGAGTAGACGAATCCGTTTTATGCCCGTCGGCTTGGCACCAGCTGAGTGAATCGAACACCCGTCCTCGGTTTTGGAGACCGCCATAATTCCACTATACTAAGCTGATATCTTCCCGACACGAATGTCGGGGACTTTGTGACCGACAATAATGTCGGTTACAGAATTATCCAGTCATCTGCAAGCATATCAGCCTGAGAAGCTAACCAGCCAAGCTGAACGCCTGAAGTGCCGACAAAAGCAATGGCCTTATTGCCGATAGCTTCATGCTCTGCGTTCACGGTATAGCCGTCAGCGTTGATATAGCTGATATTTGAAGCAAGCTCAATATACTGGTTCTTACCATTCCAGCCTGAACGAGCTGCTTTATGACCGCTTTTTATAGCATCGAGTGCCTGTCCGAAATTCATATTACTTCACCACGCTTTCAGGAACGACAACGTTCTCGAACTTCTTGTAAGCATCGAGGTACCATTCGTGCTTGTCGCCGTTGTATGTCAGCTCATAGTACATACCGTCGGGCAGAGTGCTTGCAAGCAGATACTTCCAGTTCTGCAGTGCCTTGACCTTCCATACTGTGTATACCTCGAACTCTGGTGTCGGGTCTGACTTGTCGAGATGTGCTGCGATATAACCTCTGACAATCTGTAATGCTTTTTCATCCATGATCATTTACCTCTTTTCGGAATTTTAACGTCTGTATAGCCACTGTCTGCGCCCTGTGGAGCTGGTATCTCTACTGGGACAGATTTACCAGGCTGTGCTTTCGGTGGCTTCTGTGGGCTTTTCTCGCCCTCTGTGGGCTTGATATACTTGTCGTACCACTCGTCATATGTCATGCTTGCAGGTACTTTGATGTTCTTGCCGTCCTTGTCCTTTGCAATGCGGATATCAGGCATTCCGTCCTCGAAGTAAGCTATCGTCGTACTTCGGCAATTCGGATGCATTGCCGGAAGGTTTGTGCCAGCCTTTGCATCCTTTGTCTCGAAGATCTTACCGTCCAACTTCTGGCAAATGGGAGAAGTCCTTGAATCAAGCGTTGCAACGTACTTGTAACGATCTATGTCAAGCTCTTCATACGATGCCAGCTCTGCCTGATTGCAAGAATACGTCGTTTCGGTTCGTATCAGACGGACACTGTTGTTCATTGATTCGCCGAAACGCTCTGAGAGCCGTCGTGAAGTCTTGAATATGCTTTCACCTGACATTGCAGCAGTTGTCAGGAGCTGCTGCACGTCCTCTGAAAGCTTGCTTGTATTCCACCATATTCGCTGCGAGTAGTTCTTACCACTCCACTGGTCGTTGACGATCTGATCTATCAGCCTTGTGTTGACTGCCGAAAAGGCAGGCTGTTCACCGATGCCCTGTGCTATATCAAAGATGGTGTGATAATACGCTTCCGGAATAATGCTCCTCAGAAAGTCCGTTGTATCGTTCAACGTTACACCGTACAGCTCCTGCATCTTCTTCTGCGTTCTCGCCAGAAGAGCATTCAGACGCTTCATTCGGTACTCGTATGCAAGGCTGTCATCGTCACCGATGTGACGGAGAATCTTTGCTATTTCCGACTGCACATAAGTACAGGCCTTATTATAAGCCCTGTTTATTATCTTTGCCTTCTTGATAGCCGATATCTGATATCCGTCCATGCGACGATTCGCTCTATCTATCCAGTACTGCTCATTCCGTGTCATTGTCGTTTACCGACTTTGAAGCCATGACGAACTCCGCATCCATAGCAGCCTGTTTCTCTTCCGTTGCCTTCTGGACTTCCTTTTCAGGATCCTCGACGAACGGCAGCTGTGCAACCAGTGTTTCATTGCTGCATATGCCAGAGAGATTTCCAATCACCTGAGCCAGCTCCACGAGGTTCTTCGGAAGATTTCTTGTAATGGTAATAGTTACTTTGGAAACATCAACAGGAGTTTTTCCTTTGATAGCAAGTATCGCTGAGAATAGCTTAATGCGATATCTCAGCCCTTCCTTGATGTAGCGTTCCTTCTTTTTCATGAGCTGCAGCAGTCCCCATAATTTGAACTGCATTGCAATACCTGAGACATTTGAAGCAAAGTGCTCGTCAGTCAGATCAGGAATATAAGAAAACTTGTGGATATCTTTTGCGATTGATTCTGAAAGGAGCTGGTCGCCCTGCTGATCCGACTGCCTTGTCAGGAAGGAAAGCTCTCCGTCAGGAGTAAGCTCAACAACACCGTTCTCCTTAATGCTTCTTACTGTTTCAGCCTTTTCGTCCGAAGTGTCACCGAGCGTCTGTCCCTTAAGCACCATGAGCGAGTTTACAAACGCTTCTTTATCGTCGATGCGGTTTGACTGCTGTTTGTTGTAACCGTCTATCAGGCTGATGAGCTGCTCGAAGTCGCCCTGCAAGAAACGATTATTATATATCTCAATGAGAGTGACCATCCCGAACGGATTGTTTTCTGTAGTAACTTCTCCGTTTAAAGCATAGTCAGCAGTAACACTGAATCGAATATACTGCTTATCTGTGCTGACTTCCACTTTATAGCCATTGACCTGCTGTGTTGTTGTATCTCTGGTCTCACGATAGTAAACGCCTGCGACAGGCTGTAATTCTACCGTATTGTTGTATATAACGAAGCCCTGAGACGGATGTATGCTTGCCGTCTTTGGTGTTGGCGATTCGTCGGAAGACATATACACAAGCTCGTAAGCAACGCCATAGATCGACTGATCTTCTGCGTTGTCGTTGTCCTGCACGTCAACCTCTGCTGCCTTGAACCATTCGAGCAGGTCAGTGAGGTCGTTTTCCTCAGACTGATATGAAACTGGTTCGCCGATCAGGAAGCCGGAGCCGATGTCCGTTATATACTTTGCGTAATTGCAGACAACGTTGTTGCATGGATCATCTTTTCGCTTCGGCTTTCGGAGCAGGATGTCATGTTCTCCCTTGTAATAGCTTTTAAGTTTCTCGTATCGCTCATTCAGTGCAGTTCTATGCAGCTTTATATACTCGCATATTCTTTCTGTTGTGAGTTCTTCTGTTGTATTCAGCAGAAACATTTTATCATCCTCTCAGTTTTGATGTGCCGACCTTTGCAGTTGCAAGATGCGTATAACAGAAGTATCTGAGAGCGTCCATTGCATGATCGTTCTCTTTAATAACTTCATCGTCAGCCGTGTCAGGCTTCCAGCTGTAAAGGTTGAATTCCTGAATCGTATTCTTGCAGCACGGCCTGAATAGTATTCTACCCTTATTCAACAGCGTTGCTGTGAAGCGGATGCCGTCAAGGACTGCGTTGCTTGCATGAAGGACTACAACGCCACGTCGCCGAAGAGCTGCTATAAACGATGCTGCTGAAGGGTCAACAATCATTCCGTTGATATGAACACCATCGAGGAACTTGATAAGATCGTCGCAGTACTGCTCGTCCGTCTTCTGCCTTATTGAATCACGTCCAGAATAATAATATTCACGTTCACAGAGCCAGCGTCCGTCTGCTATCTTGTGCCATAGCAAGAAAACCGTTGCGTTCTGCGTACCGTAATCGCAAGAGACGTAATATACAGGAGAAAAATCAAACTCCTTAGTTGTGACGTGCCTGTCCTCGTCAAACATCGAGTAAACGATGCCTTCTGCGTTCACCCATTCGCCGAGGATGTATCTGTCATAGTAAACGGTTCCGGCATATTCCTTCTTCAGCTCCTGAACGAACACAGGATCATTGAAAGGATTATCGTCTATCGTGTACTTCTGACGGAACATATCGGCATCAGAATCAAGGAACTGCTTGAACCAGTGTAGCTTTCCTTCGGGATTGCAAGTGAGGTCACATTTACTGTAACCTCTGTCCAGTCGGGATTTAAGCATTATAAACGCTTCCGGATGCCAGGTGACAACCTCGTCGCCGTAGCAGTACTTCACGCTTGAACCTCGAAGGATATCATTTGCGGTGATCTTGGAAGCTCCGAGACACCAGACTTCCTCACCGAACATATAAGCCTTATTGTTGGAGTTGATACTTGATACAAGTTTATCTCCCCAGATTTCCTGTAAAGGCTCTATGATATTTCGCTGCAGCGTTCCTTTAGTGTTGCCGAGAATGAATATTCTTCCTGGCAATCCTGCGACTGCTCTGATTCGCTTCGGAATCAGATACAAGTCCATGTATGTTTTACCGCTTCGGGTTGCACCTTCCTTGACATTCCATCGGCAGTTCGCATTCTTGAAGAACTCTTTTTGTTTTTCAGAGAACGGCATATCATTCTCCAATCTGCTTCAGGACATCGTCGAGCTTTTCGAGAACCGAATCGTCTGATACGTTCAGCAGCTCGACCTTTGCCTTGATAAGAGCTGTCTGAGCCTTAAGCATCTGCTTTTCTTCTCGGCTCTTATTAGCTGAGAGGAGCTGGACGAGCAAGTCCATAGCCTTGCCCCAGTTCTTGCCTTTCGGGTCTGCCAGGTTAGCGACCAGTCCTTGTATAACAGCTTCCTCGCCTGTGAATTCCTTGCCGTGCTTATCCTTAAACGTACCGTCAAGGACTTCCTGAGCCATTCTTCTGAGGTCTGCTTTACGCTTTCGAGCCTTGCCGGAAGCCTTGCCACCCTTCGACTGTTCTTCGACTGTTAGAGGATGTGCAGCAGGTTTCAAATTCTGCTCGTTAGCCATCACCGACCTCCTTCCTTTTAATTCAGTTTGACAGCTTTCTGCCCTGTGAACTTTTCCCATCGGTCAATGGCAGCATCTACATACTTCGGGTCCAGCTCCATGCAGTATGCTTTGCGTCCATTCTGTTCGCAGGCTATTATTGTCGTGCCAGATCCGTTGAAAAGGTCGAGAACGATGTCACCGCCTTTGGTATTGTTTTGAATTTGATAATCAAATAAGCCTACAGGCTTCATTGTTGGATGTATATCTGACTTATTAGGCTTGTTAAAGTCGATAACAGTTGTCTGCTTTCGGTCGCTTGCCCAGAGGTGACTTGCGCCATCCTTCCATCCGTACAAGCAAGGCTCGTGTTTCCACTGATAGTCCTGCCGACCGAGAGCCATACTGTTTTTATTCCATATCAACACTTCACGTACTTGCCATCCTATGTCGTGACAAGCTCCTCGGAAGTTATAACCTTCTGAATCAGAGTGCCAGATATAATATACAGCTCCTGCCTTCATAACCTCGTTGGCTGCGGAAAATGCCGAACAGAGGAACTGCCTGAAAGCTGTATCTTCCATGTTGTCATTTTTGATTTTCAGCTTATCTTTTGTTTTGCCTTCGTATGCTACATTATACGGAGGATCTGTAAGCAGCATATCAACAAGCTCACCGTTTGTAAGGACTTTGACTTGCTCAGTGTTGGTACTGTCTCCGCACATAAGCCTGTGCCTGCCTAACTGGTATATATCGCCGAGCTTTGACTTTGGTTCTTCGGGAAGCTCCTCATTGTAATCATCCTCAATAACTTCTGAGGAATCATCGCTGAACATCTCAAACTCAAATCCGAACTCAGTCATATCAATATCATTGATGCTGCCGAGTTCTATGTTCAGGAGTTCCAGGTCAAAGCCTGTGTCCATCGTCAGCTTATTATGTACGAGCATATAAGCTTTGCGTTGCTCATCGGTAAGACTGTCGAGCCTGATAACAGGGATTTCGGTATAGCCTAACTCTTTGGCAGCAATCAGGCGACCGTGTCCCTCGATGATTTCGTTATCGTTCCAGACAGCGACAGGATCGTTGAAGCCGAACTCCTGAATGGATGTCTTAATCTGCTGTATCTGCTCCGCAGGATGCAGTTTTGCATTCCTTTCGTAAGCCTTCAGATCTCCGATAGGTAAATATTCAATTGTAAGTTTCTCCATTGTTTTGCATTCCTTAGTAAGACGTAGTAGTAAAATGATTAGTGTGATATAAGCAAAAACCGCCACAGATGGCTAACTGCGACGGAATACTGCTGCAAGGAGGTAAAAAACGTACTTGTGTATGGCAAGCACTGAAATGGCGATGCGAATATAAGCCCGATTCAAGCACCGCCAGTGCTTGTATGGTTGCAGAGGTGAGATTCGAACTCACGACTTCAAGGTTATGAGCCTTGCGAACTTGCCACTGTTCTACTCTGCCAAAAAGTTTATGGGGAGCGTATCACTCCCCATTATGAAAGGAGCATTTAATGAAAAATCAGTTTATGTGTAGAACAAAAGAAAGGAGACATTTCAGGGTTTCTCCCTATTAAAATTATACTATATATAGCCAAAAATAACAATTAGCTATATAGCAGAATTTACACAGTTGAATTGTAGCAATTGCGTGAAAAGTCTGTTGAAAAGTCCTCGTTCAGCCATTCCTGAATACATTTCTCGCAGCCGTCGTGAACGTACTTGTAGCAGCGAAGTATCTTTGTCTCTCTTGATATGCCTGCGACTGCCTGAAGCGGACACACTCCTGTGTTGTTTGCCATGTTCACAAGCATATCATAAGTGCAAGTCTGTAAGATCTTATCACGATTCTTCATCTTCATCACCCTCCACGTCCAGGCCGAGTTCAAGTCTGTACTCGACGATCTTAGCATACGGCTCGTAAGTAATTGATACAGCAACGCCTACAGCCATGATCAGAGCACCGACAACCATACCGATACAGAACATTCCCATTACTTTGCACCTCCGTTCAGAAACTCGTTTGCCATCAGCTCATGCAGGCAAGTCGAGCAGTATATACCTATATTCTCTCCGTCCTTGAATACGCCCATAAGCATACAATCCCAGTTCCTTGCTGCTATTGTATTACCGTTGTATTTTTCAAGACAGCCCTTGCAGCAGGTCTGTCCGTTTCCGTTCCTGTGTTTTGTCTCGATAGTCATTAGTATTCACCTCGCAGTATCATATTTCTTGATATCACAAACATCTGCACTCGAATATATCTGTACTTATATCGTGGTACAAAGAAAATTGTCTTTTCCAATTCCGTTACTATATCTTTAGCTGTTTTCATCATCATTCTCCTGTTCATCGTCAAGATCCTGACAGTGACCACCACAAATCTCTATGGCATCTAATCCGCACCTGCCGTTTTCATAATGCTTGCAAAAATCATAATCACATATTACATCAGTCATTTTCATCCCTCCTGTTCCATGCTTCGGCAGCTCTGGCTTTCAGCTCTTCAGCTGTTGTTGCCCACTCAGGCAGTTCACCATCATATCTGAGGATGTGGGCTAATACTCTTCCACCCACCGCACCACCTCTGCCAAAACATTTAGGACAACGCACCGAATATGTATCATAGTAGACTATATCGTCTAAGCCTGTATATCCTGCTCTTTTTCTCTTGCGGTCTATTTTCAGCTTATTATAACCGCAGAACGGACAAGGTTTAAGGTCTGGCATCGTCTTCAACTCCCTCCATAAAGTCAGCAAAGTCACTCATGCAATCCTCGCACAGGATGGTATTGTCTCCGTCGCTGAGCAGCCCTGATGCAGTTCTTTCAAGATTTGTTAATGACCATGCTCCTACTCGATCATGCCGGAGCAGGTATGCATCGTCCAGTCCTGACAGTTCGCAGCTGCAGCGATCACATTTTAATGATAATGCCATTATGAATCACCGTCCTTTGTTGGCTCTGGTATTGCTGACACATACATCCAGTGTGTTACACCTTTAATTTCGTCACAATGAAAATCATAAAATAGCTTCGTATCCCCATACCAATATGCAATATGTAAGCTATTATAGATTTTAATGCCATCAGCTGTTCCATCATCAATCCATACTAATACTTCTGCTTCTGCTACGTCAGGTAATCTATCATTAACGCTTATCCACTGATTAACAGGCTGTATATCTACGGATGGTGCGGTTTGTATAACATCAATATCACATTCACCCCTATGAACACAATGTCCATCATAATATCCTTTGCACTTTTCACAGAATGCCTTGACTGTCGCTTCTCTGCTTATATACTCATCCATTTGTATCACCGTCCATTCTCGCACCACACTCGCTGCAGTAATTGCCCTTGCAAGGTACATACTTACCGCAGGCAGAGCAGATATATCCTACTCTGCCACCGCCGAAGCCATCATCAAAGAGCTTCTGGTCACTCCATGTTCCGTGCTGACAGAAAGCACTGATATCAGCAGCTCTTTCTATCGCCTTGTACGGATTTCCTGCATACACAAGTACTGTTACTCTTGAACCGTTCTTGCGTACTGAATACAGCCTGTTTTTATGGTAATATGCTGTATAATCACCGCTGACAGTCGTACCGACAAGGTCTTTATCATGGTGATATTCAGCTATGGTGTGAGCTGATTTGTCAATCTGATTTAACCACATATTATACCTCCTTTGGTAAGTCAGGCAATGGCTGCCAGAATACATTATTTTCTGCCTCGGTAGGTCCTCCACCAACGAAATACCACTTTTCGTTGTAACGTTCGAGTACAATAGCTGATACAAGATCGTAATAATAGCATAAATAGAAGCCGTCGTTTAATGGCTTAAAATCACCTGTGCGATGCCAGACTTTAGCTTCAGCTTTTATTTTCGTGACTTTTTGTTCCAGTCGCTTGATTCGCCGTTTGTCCATACCTTACTCCTTTCCAACGATCTCCATTATCTTATCGTACAGCTCGTTCGCATTGTTGGTCTGCTCATAGTGAGCGAAGAATGCAGCTCTCAGTACAGGCTGGACCTTATGAAGCAGTTCAGCATATCCCTTGTTTTTGGCTTCAAGGAAACCGCAGGTATCTACCATGTGATTATAGTCCATGCCGACCTCTTCGAGCTTCTCAGTCAGTCGGTGTATTTCTCCATCAAGTCTGTTTTTATCGGCTATGAGCTGAGATATCATTGCAGATATCTCAGTCTCAGAATACCATTTTCCATTGATAAGCATTATTCGTATTCAACCTCCTCCGAAGAATGTCTCTGTATTGTTGATCTCAGGTAATCGTTCTCACGCTGAAGCCTTGCGTTCTCCTGCTTCAGACCGCAGGCTGTTTTCATAGCTTCCTCGAAGCCTGTTGTATATCCCTGTCGGAACGCCTGCTCCACCTCATCATTGACCTTTGACATTATCCTGTTTGCGGATGCATCGACCTGAGCTTCACAGTTCGGACAAGCCTGTCGGCCTTCTGGGATAACATTACCGCATATAACGCAGAGGTTATCAGGTGTCTTTACTTGCATTGTCTTCTTCCTCCTTCATGCGTTCTAACTGCCTGTTGATTTTATCGTTCATAATGCTGTCAATATAATCCTCACCGATGATCATACGGAGCTGCAGAGCAACCACAAGAACGTCGGCAAGCTCTTCTTCCATCTGCTTAATAGCTTCTGTATTGCCACGGCGGAGCTTATTTCTGGCGACCGTGAACTCCGCAGATTCCTCGACAAGCATATCAGCCTGATTTGTGAAGCCGTAATGCATAGCCAGCTGTCTCAGTTTTTCATCCATTGTTTTCTTCTCCTTTCAGGATAGTAACTTCTCCGACAGAGTAACCTTCACGAATGCGATCCTGCATTATCTTGCAGACCTCAATATACTGGTCATACTCTGCCTTAAGTTTTTTGTAGGTATTATATACCGATACCTTGTAATCGTGTCCCTGTTCCTTTGTGATCTTGCCTGCCTGGTATGTCGCATATACTCCCATGAGCATATAATAAAGCATCGTCTCCGGCGGTTTCAGATCTTTCGGACAAGGCTTGCCACGAGCTGCATCAGGTTCTATCTTCTGTAACAATTCTGACTGCATCCTCAACACTCCTTGCTATATCAGCTGTACAGCCGTATCGTTCTCTCATGGTTTTAATAAAATTAAGCTGTTCATCGCTTGCCATGCCAAGCTCGGTTTTGACCTCTATGAACGTGATCCTGCCGTCCTTAATTGCTGACAAGTCACTGCGACCTTTGACAGCTCCTGTTGCGAAATACGGAATCTTGTCGAGCTGGACCCGAAGCTCCGATGAAACTGAACGCTTGAGCTTGTCCATGAGCTTCTTTGGTATCAGATAACCAGCTCCAACATTGATTCTCTCGGTGTAGTATCCCATCTCTGAGAGTTTCAAACGGATAGCTGACTGTATATCATGCTCGGTCATACTCCTATAATCCTCCTCATATTGTCATATTTGTGCGGTACAGCTATATCATGCAGCACAGCGAAGCGTACAGCCCACTGTATTTTATATCCTCTGGCCTTCCTGATCCGTTCGACATCTGACCACGATTCTGCTGTTAAGTCGGAATATTTGGTATTTTTGATATCTTCCTGTCGCTGCATCTCAACAAGGTCAATCTCTACGACCGCCTTATCCTTTCGCTGTATCTCTTTGACGGCAGCATAACCGCAGTAAGGACACTTTTGTTTTGTCGGAGGATACACGGCAAAGCACATCGGGCATTCTCTTATTTTTACTGTGTTCTCCTGTTTCTTCTTGGATTCAAGTGACCATTCTCTTTCATCGTCTGGAAGTCCATGCAGATAGCAATTGCCGACATGGTCTATAATGATGGCTGTTTTATCGGGCATATACCGCATTGAACGCATCGACTGCTGTATGTATAGCGTTAGGCTCTGTGTCGGCCGGAGGAGAACTGTGCACTCGCAGTCGGGAACGTCTAAGCCCTCGCCGAACAACTCACAATTTGTCAGAACCATTATTTTACTGTCTCGGAACTCCTGCATGATCCTCGCTCTGAGTTCCTTCGGTGTATTTCCGCTGAGTGACGCTGCTGTATATCCTGCCTGTCGGAACTGCTCCGCTGTTTCCTCTGCAGCTTCCACCGATGCACAGTAAGCAATGGTTTTCTTATTCTTAGCCAAACGTTCCCACTGTTTTACTGTTTCTCCGTATATCTCGGAGTTTTGCATTAATTCAGCTACCTCGTCAGCTTTATAATCACCTGCTTTGATGTGCAGGCCTGATGTATCAGCAAGTTTGACCGAGTAATACTTGTATGGCGACAGATATTTGTTATCAATCAGCCATCTTGTTGATACCGATGTTATCAGCTTGTCGTATATCTCTCCCAGACCGCCCCTGTTGAGCCTGATAGGTGTTGCCGTGAAGCCGAGCCTGAGAGCGTCGGGAAATGCATCGTATATTTTCTTATAAGTATTTGCAGTGCTATGATGTGCTTCGTCGGTAATGATGATCTTCGGCTCTGGTATCTGTCCGAGCCGTCGGCTGACCGTCTGTACCATACTAACGCTACACAACTCCATATCAACGCCTTGAGTTGTAAACGTGTTTGTAATCTGCTCACACAGCTCTTTACGGTGTACAAGAAATAATACACGGTTTCCCTTGTCCGTTGCTGAGTTTGCGATCTCGGCTTGTATGACCGACTTACCGCCACCGCAGCCAAGAACGGAAACGATTGACTTGCTGCCATGCAGTATAGCAAGCCGTATTTTGCCGATGAGGTCAGCTTGATATGTTCGTAGTTTGATAGTACCACCTTCCTTTTCCACGTTTCCCACGCAGTCCCACATATAAGTGGGCTTGTCATTTTTGCGAATTATAGCCGTTTCCGTTGCAAAGTCCCACCGTCCCACCTATTTCGCACATTCTCTCATGCGTGAGAAAAATATATATAATTTCATTGAATAATATAGTGTATATATTATTTTGGTGTATATCTGGGGGAAAGGTGGGACTTTTCAAAACAAGGGACACAAACCGCTATATTGCGGTTTTTTACCGTCCCACCTTGTGTGGGTAATTTTGTGGGATTATAAGTAATCAATGTCTGTATCGTAGTCAGTGGTGGCTTCAGCAAGCTCCATAACAATGTATCTTGCTCTGTGTCCGTCCACTGATGTTTTCTTTGAACTCTTACCGTCTTTATCAGGCTCAATCAAATAGTTCGATCGCAGCCAGGATATAACAGCTCTTTCATCGAATCCATTATCAGTAAGTGCCTTCCTGAATACCGTTGATATAATGTAAGCTTTGTTTTCGGCTTCGTCAACCTTGCCCCAGAATTCACCGTTATTATCTGAAGTCTGGAAGCGACTTGCATTTATTGCCACCCAGTCACACAGGAAGTTGTAAGCTCTCTGTCCTGCAGAAACTTCCGATTTTTCTTTCAAGAAACCTGATATCTGATCTACAGTAAGAGATTGTCCGCTTTTGAAGATGAACTTATCAGCCAGCTCGTCAGCCACAAGTAGCATTGCTGCAGCCATTGCCTGTTTCTCGGTCGAATCTCCGCTTGAGAGCTGCTTGAACAGATCCCTATATCGTATCATTGCCTGTTCTATCACGCTCTCATCCAGAGCTTCAATGAACTCTCTGCCTGCGAAGCCGTAATTCTGTTTAACAATAGATGAAGTTGTGAAACCGTCCTTTATGACTGATTCCGATGCACGGCACTCGATATCTACAACTCTGTTCACCGCTCCTGCTCCGGCCGAAGCCTGTACTATCGGTGATTCGCCTGTGGTAAGTATACATAAGCTCCACGTTGGTACTTTGTCAATACCGCCTGCACGGTTTCCTCGACCACGTCCAACGCCCTGAGCCAGCTGATAAACATCGAACTTGCTGTGTCCGTGACTGTCTTTACTGAGCTGTAATTCGTCAATGCATAGCGGAATGTTATTTAAAAACGCTGCTGTTCGCTCACAAGAAACCTGAGTTGAATTGAATGTCTGAATATATTTACCGACATCAGGATCGCCCCAGACACTTGCAGCAAGCATCAGAGCGACCGTTTTACCAGTGCCTGATTCAACGCCCCACAAGTGTACGAAGAACGGCAGGCATCCCATTTTATTAAGTAATGGACTTGCAAATGAAGCTGCAAGCAGTATCTGCGCTGTGAGCGATTCTGTTCGGCATTTCTGGGCTTCTGCAAGCCATAAGGTATAATTACCCTTTGAGGAGATAGCGTCGTAAATATTGCGGTAATTTGCTTCTCCGTCAAAGATAAGATTATCTACATACGGCGAGAACTGACTACCGTCACCGATGAAGCCGAGCCTTCCCACCGATTCTGTCTCAGGTATAATGTCAGGATTGAATGTTTCAACGTCGCACAAGAACTCGGAGAGCAATTTCGCTGACTTCGATGTAACGGAAACACCAAGAGCAGAGTATTGAATGATCTTGGAACTATCGAACAGTTCACGTTTGCTTGCTATAAAATCACGCCAGTACTTGCCCTTGTAGAATGCAACACGAAGCTTTTCTTCGCCTGTATCGATATTAACAAGTCTTTCAACAGGCATTATCGGATGCTGACAGGCATATTCCTCACGATCTTTGAGTATCTTTGAAACGCCTGTGCTGTCGCAGTGCCACTCACCACATTCCAATTCAAGCGGTTGATTCGGGAAGTCAGAAGGATTCAGCAGTGTAAGGCTGCTCTGATTGACCTTCCGCATTCCGTTCACAAATGCTTTGTATGTCTGCTTGAATCTACGATATCCGCACTTTGCAGCTTCAATGCTTATTCGTTCAAGTGCTCTCTGCTGCAGGAACGGTGTCGGCTGATAAAAGACTTCCTTGTAAGGTTCTTCTGTTTCCGTGAAGTCGAACAGGCTATAGTGGAAACGCCACTCCAAGCCGTTCATATCATCTGGACTTATACCGCCGTTCTTTGCTGCTTCCAGGCAGCGTACAAACAAAGCCATTTTATTAGCTATTTTTGCAGCTCTTCTCAGAGTTGTCAGATTATCAGTAAGCTGATCCTGAGTTTCGCTGTAGTAAGCTATGTTCTGTAATATATCAACTATAACTGTCGCTCTGGCATTATCAGTTTCATTTTCATAACAAGCACTTGCCTGTTGTTCTGTTAACGTATAAATACTATCACCTTCTTTCAGTTTTTATATCTGAAAGTGTGATTAAAACGGAACGTCGCCGTCGGAAAGGATCTCCTCGAAGTCACTGAGATTACTGTAAGCCATGCTATCTGTATTTGCTGTCGCTGGTGCCTGCGACGGAGCAGGAGCAGCAGTCTTTCCCATTATGCCGATGTACTCACAGTTGAGTGTTTTGTATGTCTTGCCTTCATAGTCGTTGGTTTCGAGCTTTCCGATACAGAATACACTATCGCCCTTCTTGATAGCTCCTGCAGCTCTTGCCTGATCATGCCAAGCAATGCAGTTAGTCCATACCGCTTCGCCACGTTCGTTCGGGTTCTGTGACGGTCTGGTTGCTACTTTAACGCTCCATCTGGTGTATGTCTTGCCGTTCTGAGATGTTTTCATTTCAGCGTCCTTTGCAACGAAGCCCGAAATCATGAAACTTCCATCCTGTAATTTGCTATACATTTATATTTTCCTCCTTGTGCTGATGAATATATACATACTCACTGTTCTCGCCTATATTATCCATCAGCCATTGATCGCATTCTTCTTTACTTAAATGTGTCTTGAGCACACGGTACTCATACACATACTGGCCTGCAGCTTCCTTCGCCTTTATACGTTCCTGTATATCTTCTTCACTGTAATTCGCTTCCACAAGATATAGGTCGTAGTTCTTAGCTGATATGCCCTGGACCGTCGAAGTGTCGGTGATGTATACAGCTTTCTCCGCTCCGCTGAATATTCTCCATCCGCAGTTGTCGGTATCGTGATAAAGCTGTATAGGCGATATCTTGAAACTGCCGTAATTGTAGAGCTTGCCGACTTGAAGCTGATCTATGTTAAGCTCTGATACACCGCAGGCAATCAGCTCCGCTGTAAGCCACTTACAGCAAGCAAACCGAAGTGTCGGACGTTCTGCTGCAAGCCTGCGTATTGTTGCCTTATTGAAGTGGTCTGAGTGTATATGCGTCAATAATACTATTTTCAGATCCTTTTTGACTTTGCTCAATGACCGCAGCGAAACACCGCAGTCAATGAGCATATAGTCATTTATGACAACTGCATTACCGGTGGAGCCAGTTGCAATTATCTTATAATTCATCGAAAGTAACGTCTATCGGCTCATCCGCAGGCTCTGGCTGAGAAACAATCTCAGGTTCGGGCTGTGGTATAATCTCAGGCTCTGGATATGGCTGCTCGTTATTCACTGGAAGTGGCATCTCGTCAGCTTCGTACATACCGCCGAGATCCTCGACAAATGTCTCTCTCAGTGCCCTGACCTTTGCGACTTTTTCAACCATTGTACCGCCTTTTGTTGCCCACTGAGTATTAAGATATCCATCTCTTGTCTTCTGTGCGACCTCGCCAAACGCTACGCTGCAATATGTAGGATGTGTCCAGTCCTTGCGGTATACCTTCGCCCAGCCACCGACAAGCCTTTCGGAATCTCTGAGATAGAATGTACCTGCTCTCTCGATGATATCGCCTGTATTGATGTTCTGAACTATGACACCGCTTTCAATACCATCAAAGCTCGGATTCAAAACTGCTCTCTTAAGCACTGCGTCCTTGCCGACTACGATCTGAGCAGGACTTTTGCCATACTTGATGCAGTAAGCTTCCTTCAAAAACGGATTAAGCTTCCTTACCTTGCACAGCTCAGTGAAAAGCTTGAACTCAGGAAGTGTGATTGTTCCGTTCTCACTTCCTACTATGTACTGCTGTACAATCGACGGTGTAAGAGTGATTTTGCTGCCGTCTACTTCGTATGATACTGTCAGCTCTGCCTTCTGAGCTGCCTTCTGATCCTGATTAGCCATATGTATAACCTCCATTATCTAAGAATGCCTTAAGCTCTCTGAGCTTGTCCTTTGTAGCTGTAACTGTGAATTTGAGTGTATAGAGCTGTTCTTCCGCAGGAGCTTCAACTTCTGGTATCGGCTCAGGTACTGCTTCCATGATAGGCTCTGGAACTGCTGCTCTGATCTCGGCGATGTGCTGTTCTTCAGCTGCCTTCCTGATCTTGGCTTCTTCTATACGCTTCTTCTCATCCTCAATAGCCTTGAATCTGGCGTTAACGCCTGTTACTGCTGCCGATGCGTTTAGGGTCTTTTTGTACTCAACAAGTATCTCAGCCTTATGCTCCTGAGTATCAATAAGTGCAAGATCGTCGTCGATGCGGTCAATAAACGCCTTTGCCTGCTCCTTAAGGCTCTTAATGCTTGCCGACAGCGTGACATTGATTCCTGCCTGCTCAAATGTTACAAAGTCTATGTACTTGCTTGCAAGATATTCCATGAAGTACTCACGGACTTCTGCTGCCTTCTTGTCTTTGAGTTCCTTTTCAACTCCGTCAATCTTGGCTTTCAGATCTGCGTCGGCCTTCTTGTAAGTGTCTGATACGCAGTCCTTGTATACTGCTTCAAACTTCTCATACGGTGTCATGACGGCTGTCTTGACTTCCTTACGCTTCTCTTCCCATGCCTTGAACTCAGCGTTCAGCTCGGCTCTGGCTTTCTTGACCTCTTTGACGGTCTCGTCGGTGCAGACAAGTGAAGTCGCTGTCTCCACCCTTGTAATTACTGCTTCCTTGACCTGTGCAAGCTGCTCTACGATGATCGGGAGCTGCTTGACTGCGATAATTTCTGTGCTCATGTTTTTTCCTCCTTAGAATTAATCAATATACTTCAGGACATCTCTTGCAAGTGCAAGAAGGCTGTCCGCTGTAACGTTTATCGGCTTGTAAACTTCACCTGATTCTGTAAGCCACACAATGGTTACTGTTTCCATGCCGTCCTTATGAAACCGATACTCTAATCTGAGTACCTTTTTATCTATTGCCTGCACAAGTTGCAGAAGTTCGTGCCTGACAAAGATATCTTTCTGTTCGTATACATTGTTCATATCTTACCGCCCTCACAAATCCAGAAGTAATAGAAGTCCAGCTCCGCTTCGGAGCAGCCGTATTCTATATCTTCCACCTCTTTAAATGTCATAGGTCTGTGCATCTGTATAAGACGAGCAAGAAGCTGTGCTGCTTTATTTCTTTTACTCATGTCTTTTCTCCTATCAGATATTCGCTCCACTGCTTTGCCATTGCTTTAGCGATTCCAGGGAACGTTTTACTTCTATTCTTTCCTCTGTCTTTGCCACCGACCTGCGTCTCCTCCCAACAGCGAACTTTACCGCTTGGATGTCTGCCGTATAATGCTTCATTATCAGGTCTCGGAAGGTCGTTAATACTAAGTTCAGGCAGTCCCTTGAGCCATAAGCACGTTGCTTTTGTAACGTAGTTCTCAATGTCCTCGATGCTTTCGGCGAACTGATACGGTTCGATTATCTGATCTGCTTTCCTGTAGCAAGTATTCATAACTCCTACTGGGTTTTCAATTGCTATATGGTCACAGTCTGCATTGACAAAGTTCATGAAGAATCCCATTGCTTCTATACGTTTGCTTGTTCTCTCGTTGATTTTATCAAGCGGAGTACAACGCAGGCTGTGACTTCGGGTCGCACAGTTTGTTAAATATATACACGGGGGGTGGCAAACCATTAAATCAAACTTACCATTGAAGTAATGAATTTTACCGTCCGCTGTCCTGAATTCTGTGAATCCGATGTCGTTAGGCTTCAAGAGCTTGGTTACATCACTCTGAATATGCCATTCAGGATGTCCACCGCTCTGCTCTTGAATATCACAGCTGTATGCTTCGTGTCCGAGCTTTCGGAACTCGGTGCATACTCGCTGCGATTCCTCACAGGCTATAAGTATCCTTAATTTGTTCATTTCCGTCTGTTCCTTCCTCTGAGCCACTTGATACGCTCAGTAATACGCATGATACAATATGCTTCGATGTAGATAAATCCAAGCAGTACCATCACAAATAATGCTCCTATCATCTTTTGCTCCTATCTGATTTTGAGTTCTCCGCAAATCAGCGTTGTGAAGTCTATCCTGCAATACTGCGAAATCAGGACAAAATCATCATAACTGAATTTGCACCACGGTTCTTTCATTTTTGCTATCCAGGTGGGCTTTGAAATGCCGAGCAGTTCCGAAAGCTCGGAAATAGAATAGTTCTTCTGTATTAGTCGCAGGTTGTTCAGAAGCCTTTGATGATCTTTCTGTCTTTCGGCTGCCTTCATGGTATCATCTCCTTTCAGTTATCACACTTAATAGGCTGTAAAAGCTCATCAGCTGTGGTGTGTAATGCCTGAGCAAGTTTCTTCAGCATGATAATGTCTGGTTTCCTTGCTCCGCTTTCATACTGATTTATAGTAGAAGGAACAACTCCCACTATTTTAGCAAGCTGAGCCTGTGACATATTAAGGGCAATGCGGTACTTATAAATTGCAATCATTGATTTTATCATCTCCTTATGCCTTTTATAATTCACGTTTCGTGAACTGTATTTTAATTATAATTCACGCTTTGTGATTTGTCAATATAAGAAATCACATTTCGTGATTTAGCATAAATCTGTTGAAATATTATTGACGGTATTCACAGTTTGTGATATAATAATCACAGGAGGTGACTTTTAATGTTAGGTGATAAAATTAAAGAACTACGAAAAAGTAAAAATATGTATCAGCAAGACCTGGCTGCAGCACTTTCCGTTTCCAAAAGCACTGTGGCAATGTGGGAGACTAACAAAAGGATCCCTGATACATCAATGTTGGTAAAAATTGCTGAGTACTTTGACATTACTGTTGATTACCTTCTTGAAGAAGAAAGAAGAGTTTCTGCTATTCAGAAATACGGCTTTTGTTATTCTGCCGAAGAAGTCAACGAGAAGAAAGCTGAAAGCCGTAACAAGATCAGCTCCGGATCTCTATCCGATGAAGAACTCCTGAACGAAGCTATTACTATATATAAGGTACTGTTTTCAAGAAGCCTTGCTGCCTGTTGGTATAATCCGAAGCACGTTTCTTTTGAGGATTACTGTGCTATGATGTTAAATCAGGAGCAGCGATCAATATATGGTGAGCTATCTGATGATAAGTTCCAATGGCTCAAAGGTGAACTCATAAAAAGATATGGTCAAAAGCCTGGGATTCCACAAGGCACATATTATAATATTGATGAATCTCAGCCTTCATTGGCTATAAATGCAATAAAAAAATCACTTCCTGCTACAGGAGCAAGAAGTGATTTGATTGGTGATATTGATGATCTTACAGACGAAGAAGCCATCGAATTAAAAGACTATATCAAATATTTAAAATCTAAGCGTCAGAATCAGGAATAATAATAATTAGTCCTAACTCAATTAAGCCATCTAAAATTTCATCATTAAGTACATCTCTTTCTTCTTTTGACATCTTTCGCACCATCCCTTAAAAAATTATCGCTCCGCAGAGGTACGGAGCGACATGAGCACAGTTGCCGTGATCGGATAGTATTGTGACGTAATAGTAAGATGATAGTATAAATGACAACTTCAACAGCAATTCCGTCTTTGCTGTTCCTCTATACTAAGTATATCAGATTACTATGTATATTTTCAAGCAAGTATTTGGATATTTTGTGTATATTTTTGGTATATTAAGGAGGAAAAACCAATGGAAATTGAAGCAATGAAAAAACAGACTATCGAAAGGCTTAAGCGTGTTAAGAAGGAGCAGGAGCTTTCCTATTCAAAGATTATGGATATGCTGTCCAGTAAAGGCTACTATCTGAGTGAGCCGACACTTAAGAAAGTGTTTTCTGAGAACTCGGATACATACAACTTCAAATATAGGGACACCATTGCTCCACTGGCCGATGTCCTTCTGGATCTGTACGGCGACGGCACCAGCTCTGAGAATTCTGAGGACGTCAAGCATCTGATCAGGGAAAAGAACAAGATGATTGAGATCTTATTGTATAAGAATGAGGAACAGAAAGCCGACTTCGAGCGTCGAATATCTCACCTCAAGAAGCAGGTTGACCGCCTGGAAGCTAACCTTGACTTTCGTGAACGTATGATAGATCGCAAAGATGAAGTTGTAAGCAAGCTGTTAGATAGTATCTCACATAAAGATGAGATAATAGAAAAATTACTAAGAAATAAGATAGAGGAGTGAGTATATGGCCAATCGACAAGCTCAAAATTATGTATACGCAGAGAATCCTGATCCAAAATATTGCAAGAAATGCAGATATTGTAAACAGTTGATTGATAAGAAAGCCACAATATGTCCTTTCTGTAGAAAATCACAACCTTTAATTCCACCATTAGTCTGTATTGCTATCTTAGCTGTGATTATAGGAATGTTTATTCATTTTTACGAGCCTTCGGATAATAGCAATACCAACAGCCAAAATACTACAGTATCAGATGAAAGCTCTTCTGAGAAGATGTCTGCGTCTGATTATGCAAAATTGCACTTAGGCACATATCCATATTCATATTTAGGATTAATTTCTCAGCTTGAAGAAGGCGGAGGATATTCGCACGAAGAAAGCGTGAGTGCAGCTGATAGCTGTGGTGCTGATTGGAATGAAAACGCCGTCAAGGCTGCACAAGGATTTGCAGAATTTTCAGCAACAAACGTTGAAGAATTAAAAGGATTACTAAAGGACGAGAAATTCACTGATGAACAGATTGAATATGCTATTTCTAAGTTGAAACAGTGAGGTGATCCTATGGCAAAAGCTAAACAGCTCCCATCTGGCTCTTGGCGTGTGCAGGTGTATGATAGCACGACAAAGAAATATCTCTCATTTACGTCAAGCTTGCCAGGTAAAGCAGGCAAGAACGAAGCCGAGTTCCTTGCAAAGGAATGGCAGTCAGGACGTAAGAAGAGAACCGTGTCCACTCAGAAAACGATTTATGACCTCGTTAAGGAATACATCGAAAGCAAGGAAGCTCTGCTGTCTCCGTCCTCAATCAGAGGATATTATATCATTCTCAACAATGCTCTCGGCGACTTCGGAGACAAAAAAGTCCGTCTTGTAACTGAAAAGGACTTGCAGTTCTGGGTCTCTCAGAACGCACAGAAATACGCTCCTAAGAGCGTCAAGTCTCAGTATGGGTTAGTTACCGCTGCCATGCGACAGGAGCGCATACAGCTTGATTTTGCAAGCGTTCTGCTGCCTAAGATTCCGAAGTCCAAAAGAAAGATACCGACCGAAGAGGAAATTGCTATTATTTTACACATGGTCGAGGGAACTTCCGTCGAGCTTCCTGTAACAATAGCAGTCTGTCTCGGTATGCGTCAATCAGAAATTGCAGGCTTGAAGTGGACTGACTATGACGGCAAGAGCTTTGACATTCACGCTGCCGTTGTTCCTGACAAAAACAACAAATACGTCTACAAGGAAAGCACTAAGTCCGAAGCCAGTACCAGAGTAATAGAAGTAGACGGTATCCTGAAGGAGCGTCTGGACCGTGCGGAGCGTGTATCTGAATTCATTTCTCCGATGCTGCCGAGTTCAGTTCTGAGGAAGTTCGACCAGCTCTGTGAGAAGAACGGCCTTCCTCACTTCACCATGCACGAGCAGCGTCATGGTAACGCTTCAATGATGCTTGCGAAGGGAGTGCCTGACAAGTATGCCATGAAGCGACTTGGACAGTCCTCTCCGAACATGATAAAAGACGTTTATCAGCACCTTTATGAGAGCAAAGAAAAGGAAGTCGCCGACACAGTTTCAAGTGCTTTTTCAGATATATATCACACGAAATATCACACGAATGAAGATTAAAGGCGAATTATAGCACAAAGAGTGAGTTTTCAAATCTCTCAATCCGCGCCATGCATCAAATCCCGATGTTTCGTACAATCAACGAAATATCGGGATTTTCTTATTGTCAGAGGTATATTTTCCTTAACTCAAAGTTAAGGTTTTTTTACTCAAAAACAAGGTTTTTTGAGCTAAATATCACACGACATATCACACGACTTTTTACATATACTTATTATAATAGAAGAATCCCCTGCCACAAAAGCAGGGGATGTATTTTTACTTCATCTCGTTCATAAGCCTTTCGAGCTTTTTACGGCTCTGCTCATCAGGAGCCTTGTTCATGAGTTCTTCAATTTCAGTCTTGAAGTCCTCTTCGGCATCAGCTCTGCTGTATCCTCTTTCAGCGTAACGTCCCATACGATCACGATTGGCATTTCTGCCTCTGCCGTATGATCCTCTGTTGGAGCTGCCACCTTCATATGAACCACGATTACTTGAACCGCCGTCCATTGAGGTTTCGCCATCAAAGTAGTATCTGCCGTCCCAGTAGTGACCTGAATAGCCTTTATCTTCCGCTTCCATCATGGCGATGGTTGTTTCAGGCTCTTAAGTGTATGAGTTAAACGGTCCAGATATTCTACATCACGCTCATTGAGCTTACCGTTTGACTGTCTCAGCTTCTGATTGCACTCTGAAAGCTCAACGCTTATTGTTTCACAGAGTTCATAAAGTGTATCAAGTAAGTTATTCATTCTTATCCTCCTTTCAGGCGATTCTGTTGATAACGAGATTTGAGTTCTGCACTTCAATTACTGGTGCAGGTGTTACTGTCGGGTCTGTCGTTGCCGGAACTGCATCTACTGACAGTGAGAAGCAGCAGCCACGAGGAACCTGAATTATTGCTGTAGAAGTCACGTTTCCGTATTCCTCAACAGCTGCAGGTGTTATAATAGCTCGGCTTGTAAGTCTTGGTTCGCCGTTTACTGTAATAGCAACAGCAATAGCACCGACTGTACCGCCTTCTGGAATAGCGATGTTGCCATTATAAGTTACCTGATATGTTGCAAATCTCGCACAAGCGTTATTTACGATACCTCTGAGGATAAAAATACCAGTTTCATCTTCGTGATACACGTATCCCTTAGTACATGGTATAGAAGCTGTGAACTGCACAGGAGCGTTGAGAGCAACGTCCTGAACAGCGTTTGCTAAATATTCAGCAGCCATATCGTCTCACCGCCTTACTTAGAATGATCCACAACCACAACCGCTTACAGCGTTGCAGCAGTTAGGATTCTGAACAACGTATGCCGGAATAGCTCTCGGAGCTACATACTGCTCTACCTCATTTGCAAGGTTTCTCTGGCCGAGCTGAATAGTAGCAGTCTGAACGTCCTGAGATGCCTGACCACGAGCGAACATAAGCTCTGAACGAAGCTGAGCGATAATATCGTTCTTGCTCTCAATCTTATCAGAGCAGAGCTGATCCTTGATGCTCTGGATACCACTGTTAAAAGCGTTGAGCAGTGCATTGGTATTCTGAGCGTCAGCAGTTCTTGTTGCACAGCCTTCCTGAGCAAGAGTATACTTGACATCAGCTGTTGCTGCACGGTTCTCACAGCAGCAGTTCTGCAGATTCATGTTTACTCCGTTAATTGCTGCGGTATTAGCTGTCTGAGCTGCGAATGAACGCTCAAGGTCGCTGATCTGATTTGTGTAGAGCTGCTGAGCGATTGCATTCTGAGCACCGTTAATTGATGCGTTTACTCCGGCGAAGCCACCGCAAAGCGAATTCTGGACGTTTCCGAAGCCTGCACAAAGAGCATTCTGCACATCGCCGAAGCCACTGGTTACTGCATTCTGGATATTGCCGACCTGGTTACTAAGCTGAGCATCTCTGAAGCCGTCGCTGATGTGTTCGCTGTTATTGAGCCAGGGATAGAGATAGTCCATGCCCATCATACCCATGCCCATCATCGCACCTGCTCCGCCCATGCCGAAGCCACCGAAACCGCCCCAGCCACCGCCGAGCACAAGAAGCAGGAGTATCCATGCCCAGTCTCCGCCGAAACCGATGCCACCCATGCCCATGCCACCGCCGTAACCGCCACCATACATAGGAGCGACAGGCATGATCATGCCGTTTCCGTTTCCATTTTCTGTGAGTGCCATATTGGCCTCCTTTCTCCGAGAAGCTATCTCGGTAAGCGACTATCTCCTTAAGGATAGTCGGTGATATTTATATCAAGGCTACTGCCCTAATACCATTATTAACGTCTGCCGAACAGTCGCTGCATGACCTGCTGAGCCATGCTTAGTCTGTTGTTCGGTACTCTTCCACTGCTCATGACGTGCTGTATCAGAGCCTGCGGATTGTTTTCCATGCCCTCAGGTACATTTATACCCATTTCCTTCATGCGGTTCATTGCTGCACTTCTCGGATCCTGATTGGTAGAGACATTCTTGTCACTACCAATAGCACTATAAAGCTCACTCGGCATTGATATCAGTCCTTTCTGTAAC
>Ga0326512_10000584_pt1 | contig 31865 bp, 52 predicted proteins | sample 1_2617_0518_D_FD_203652 | JGI IMG/M metagenome (GOLD analysis project Ga0326512, IMG submission 203652) | Bovine rumen microbial communities from UC Davis, California, United States - 1_2617_0518 | ecosystem: Host-associated > Mammals > Digestive system > Stomach > Rumen | place: USA... | reverse complement strand
TGATTATATTAGATTCCCAGTATAATTCATAATCAATCAAACCATAACAAGCATCAAAACAATAATCTCCAAGAGTTGTGACTGAATCAGGGATAGTAACACTAGTCAAAGCAGAACAATTACTGAAACAATAATCTCCAATGCTTGCAACTGACTCGGGGATAGTAACACTAGTCAAACCAGAACAATCAGTGAAACAATCAACCCCGATACTTGTTACACTTGAAGGTATACTAATTGATGTTAAACCAGAACACTTATAAAAACAAGCTTCGGCAAGGTTTGTAATTGAATTTGGGATAGTAACACTAGTCAAACCAGAACATTTATAAAAACAATTCTTCCCAAGAGTTGTGACTGAATCAGGGATAGTAACACTAGTCAAACCAGAACACTTATAAAAACAAGCTTCGCCAAGGCTTGTTATCTCACCAGTTACAACAATAATATGGCTAGACTCTCCATCAGCATAAGTATGATTAATATTTGTTGGTGGATTGTTTATCGTCTGTGTTGTTCCATCACCCCAATCAACAATTACATCACCATTACTAACAATATTTCTACCAAAACTAACACTATTACCAGTGAATGTTGCACTTAAAACACCTACTAAACCATCATAGAACAAAGCAGAATGATTAAAAGCAGAAACAACAACCGTACCTTTATCACCAGTTCCAGTATATGTATAAGTTACTTTTCCTTGACTATCTGTTGTTAATTGATGAAGAGTACCACCCACATCAAGATTAACTAATTTACCCTCCAAAGGCACACCCTTCTGAGTTAAAACACCCGTAATAACAGTAGACTCACCACTACTAATAATCCGTTTACTAACACTAATATCAAAGGTTACCTTAGGCAACGGAGTATAATACTCATGCTCATCAAATACAACCTCAACATTGAAATCTGTGAGGATTACTTCATTTTCAGCTATCAAATCAGACGGTATGGTTACTTCAAGTGTACCCTCATCTCCTGTGGATTCTGAATCAACAGTAACTAAACGTCTGTTTACATCACCGGATAGGTTGACATCTATGACTGTGAAAATAAAACTGTAATAACAATTTGTTAAAACATCACTAGATGTGATTGTTACATCGTCAGTTAGAATCCAGTTATCTCCAAAGTTTTTAAATCCGTTTGTGAGATGGTACTTTCCAAAGTCACTTGTTAAATCATTGCTTCCTATTTTTAAAGTTGTTGTTAATCTTTTAAATTTCCTTAATAGGTATACTAATGCATTATATTCAGCTACACTTATTGTGTCTCCAATATTTTTAAATTCCATTTTTTTCCAACCCCATTCATATTATGTATATTAAATTGCTTTGAGTATTGTTATATTTGAATTGGATACTGCATTGTTTATTGATTTTGAATCGGCATACTCCTTTATTGTTTGTTGTGACTTGACTGGTTATTTCATCGTCTATGAGAACATCAATAAGCACATCGTTTAAAGTGTTCAAGTATTTATCATATACGATACAGTATACAGTTAGTTCATCGATGATATCTAATTTAGTGTAAGGAGTATATGCACATAATTGTATATCATGATAATGTATACTTCCAGTGTCATTCGAGGTACATGTGATTCTTGTTTCTTCATCGAAATTCAATATTAAACATTTATTATCTTCTAAAATAATATCGGATTCATTGGAAGAAATAATCTTATCACAATTAAATAACGGAATACATTTATAGATTAAATCATCTATTTGAATGATATACCAAAGTTTAGACAATATTAAGTCTTCACATGTCCATATATGGTTAATCGTTTGATTATATGATAAAAATGTTGTTTCTTTATCAAAAATCAGATCAGGGCTATTATACATATTCCACCTCTAGTTTGTTTGAGTATACTTTGTTAGTATTTTCTACTGTCCATATGAAACATTTATTTGATTTACCTGTGAATATTGCTCTTGATGTTGTAACTTCTAATTCAGAAGTACATTTCTTAACAGGAAATGATTCATTAACCATTAAGTTGCTTGCTAAAGTAATATTAACTGTAGAATTAACACCTAAATTAATGAATACATAGGGTATGCTCTCTACATCATTTAATTTTAAATCAAATTTACAGTAATCAATAATGCATGATTCTGCAACTTTTACAAATGCTAAAATATCATCTTTTAACATAGTTGCATCAGACAAAATAAAACTACTATTATATAGATCAACATTCTTACAATCACATACACTAACATTATTTGTGAAGACTGAATTTTTCAAAATAGCTTCTCCCCCTCTGATGATAGTATCAGTTACATCATAGATGTTACTATTTAATAGTTGTATCTGCCCTGAGTTTAAAATAGTTAAACCTGCATTTCCAGTGTAATCTAACGCATTTAAAATTAGTTCTGCATTATTATCTACGATGAAGCATGAATCAGGAATACTATTAACTATTGGAGTGCTAAACTCTATTCTCACGTCTCTGTTGACATAAATCAAATCATCAATATCAGTACCAGCATAATATATTGTGTCTGCACCATTTTCATCTTCAATAGCAAGTTTTAAATCTGATACATTATCTAATGTTTCAAAAACTACTTCATGTTTAATTGTCGTTGAATATGTTTCAATATAATCATTTCCATTAATATTTAATTTTAATTCGATATTGTCATAAAAATAATCTTCAAGATTTACAAAGAAACTAAAACAAGCATCAGCATACTCAGTTACTTCATAAATATTATTATTGACAATTAAACTAATTTTATTCTCATTGAATAATATTCCATCATTAATAAGATAATTATCATCAAATAAGAATTTAAAAGTTAATAATTGTTTTTTATCTTTTATAATCTTTTCATTAATAAGTATGATTGGTAATTCACTTTTTATCCGGATATAAGGAAAATAATATTTTTCAGTTTTACCATTCTGTGAAATATTCATTTCACTAGTATGCAAACCAGCAACACCAATATCTGAGGGTACACTAACTATGCCCTGCTCATTAGTAGTTTTAACTCCCTGTTCTGTTGTAACTAATATGTTAGATTGGGGGGTATCCGTTTTATCGACAAAAATAGGAGCAATATTAATCCCTTCATAAAAGGGCCTGATAACTGGAGTGAAGTATGGATTATATGTTAATTCTCTAATATCAGATAAAACATAATTTGTTGATAATTCCAAACCTAAAACAACATATTCAAGACCCGTACCTGAGATAGTAATAGTCTTCTCATAAATATTAACATTATAATCAGGTATATTACAGTCATAGATATAATATCCTCCAGTCCAAAGAGTATTTGAAATTTCAAAAGTGATACTATTACTGCTCTTTGAGATGATAATGAAATCATATGCAAACCAATAGTCCGTTGTATCTAATAAACGAGTGTCTAAAACATAATAATCAGAAACAGCTTTCCCAAAATGCTCAATAATACTATTTGAATCTTCAACTGTTAATAAATGAGAATTAAAACTCATAATTAAATCAACTCCCTAATCACAGTGCCAGTATGCTTATGGATTAAAAATTTACGATTCTCAACCTGAACAATAAAACCCGCTGAAGTTTTACGTAAAGTATTCAACCAATATTTGAAATCAATACTGTATTGTTCGTCTCTGTTGAATTGTTGTCTTAAACTACTAATAATATCCTGTTCGCTGAAATATAAACTTAAACCCATAATATATCCTCCAAAAAGAATTTATTATTTAGATATTCTTTATCAACAGTTTCAGCATAACCAATAAAAAGATAATCCTCTTCATGTTCCTCTTTCAAATATTGATTACGACTACTTAAAACATTTTTATTCTCCAGTAAATCATTGAAAAACACCCATAAATCAGCATTAGCTTTTAAGAAATCATTTGTTGATTGTTTGATTGTTAATTCAGTAATAATACGATTTCGCAAACTAATGTCTGATTCGTCTTCACGTCGGATTAAATTTAATTCTTGAGCATGCAGATCCAAATATTTCCCGGATGCAAAACTAACAAACAGATCTATTAAGTGATTGTCATACTTTTCTAAGTATTCCCCTATGGTTCCGTCAATCACTAGTCTACCTGGATTGTCTTCAGCCTGTAATGCTTCATTGTTTAATCTATTGATTATCTGTTCAGTATACATTTTTCTTTACGCCTCTATTTCTTGAGTGATTACTACCTCACCTAATTGTAGCACAGTATCCTCATCAGGAGTTAATTTGCTAAATTCTGATTCATTTGAGGTCATGTCTGTTACTTGCAATACTCCAGGTACTAATTCCAATGCAGTCATAATCAAGTATTTACTTAAATCCTGATTAATGTTTAAACCTCTGTAAGGTACACTATTGTATTCTCCACTATCGAATAATGCAGTTAATACATTATTAAATTCAGTTTCACTTATTGTGTCTGTTACAGATATAGTAACCTCTAAATTTACAGTTGTGTATCCTGTTTTCACTACTTCAAAACTTTGATTATAAACAAGATTTGATTCATTTGTATATGCACTAACTACCTGCGTGAACACAGCATCAGGGATAGGTTTATTTAAACCATTAACAATAACTTTCCCTGTTTTTGTTTCAGATGAAGTTAAATAAACATCATGCACTCCATCAACTTCACTACCAATAGCTTTATAATGGTCCTTACTTCCAAATCCATCTTTGTTTTTAACTTCTAATAATCGTTCACGGTATTCATCATCAGTCTCAGCATTACTGCCTCCAGTGCATCGTTCTAGATTAGTTACGCTTAACTGATTGTACACTTTTGTTTCAGCAAAAATAGTAATAGTATTTGCTTCAGCATTCGTATTTTCCCCAGGAACTTGAGAGTAAACAGGACAATCAACACTAGTTGCACCAATAGGAATAACTGCATCAAGATTGGTCACATAATTTAATCCAGTGTCACTTGCCCTTAAAATTGTACCGTATGGAACTTCAATTTGATAATCAACAGGCTCAGGTATGCTGAATGTTACTGTACCCCAAGCATACGAACCTAAGCTGCGTGGAGCATTTAAGTCTACTCCAAATAAGTCTAGGTATCGTCCATAGCTTGTTGATAAAAAACAAACTTGGAGTATTTGCTGGTCGTTTTTTTCTAAATGGTAAATGTCTGTTGCTATTGCTTCAAGTAGATTCCTTATTTCTGAACCTTCGTTAAAATCTGTTATGTCTGTGTCAGGGTATTTTTCATTGAAAGAATCGATCATCATTTGAACAAAATTCTCTCTGTCAAGTGCTTCTCCTGTGATTGTGTAAAATGCTTCTGCCATGATTATACCTCTATTATATTGTTAACCTCATTATTTTCATTGATTGTTATAGATGCGTCTTCACCTAAAACTAGATTGTATTCTACTATTTCATTAGATGAAATAGGAGTGATATTTAAAGTAACCTTAACTTCGTTGATACTAATTTTATCAACAGTTACTCCTAAATTTTTAATTCTATGTTCTTGTTTCAGAATAGATTCAATTTCAATACGAATATATTCATGTATTGTTGGATGATTTAAATCCCCCATATGCTCGAATAAGTTACCACCATACAATCCATAAAACATATTATAAGTATCTAAATCTGCTCTTAAACGATTATAGATTGCTTGACCAAGATTAGAAGTACTTTTAATAAGTTCAAGGTCTCCATTAACAAAATTCCAATCTTTATTAATATCTGTACCATATCTGTCTTTCATATAAATAATCCTCACTTTTTATATTCCTTTTCCGCCAGTCCATTTATTGATTACACGTGCTCCGCTTGGACGACTAAAATTGAAATACCAATTATTTCCACCGTTCACACATGGTTTAGGGTTAGTAACATATGTTCTATATGGGAAATCTTTCCAAGTTCCATCTGCTGCTTGATAACCTGAGCTTCTATGATTACTTGCAGCACTTGTCGCATAAGTCCAAATAATAGCATTCACACCTCTAGCTTTCAACTCTTCATATACTAATTCCGCGAAAGCCCAACAGTCCCCATGTCCTGCTTTTTTCATACCAGAATATGATGACACACCACGACCAAGACTATAACGATATTTTTCACAGATGGCTGCTACTTCTTTGAATATTTGGTCAGCAGACCCTGATGTTGTACTTGTATTTGATGTGCTTGTAGTACTTGTTGAATTAGTAGTGTTTGCTTTGAATGCTTGATTATAAGCATCCTCATAAGATTTAACAGCATTACTATATACACTATAACTAGATGGAAACGGATTTAATGTTAAAGTAGCGAATAATCCATTACTATCACATTTCACTACCATTTTCTCCACATAAAAACGATTTTTCAAATAAGATATACCACGATTCACTTTGTAGGTTGGTAAAATCTTAAAAATTTTTTCTAAGTTCTTTAACTTAAAATCTGAGGGTAATTCAATCCATAACATTTGATTAGTATGCAATTGTTTAAAAAGTGGATGATTTAATGGTAATTTAATCTCAAAAGACAATAAGTCACGGACACTGTTACTCATTGCTTCTAATGCTTTATTATAAGTAGCAGTTTCATCGATTACAGTTGTAGTAGCATTAGAACCATCAGTAGCAGTACTCGTAGAAGATGATGTTGATGTGACAGTTCCACCATTCTGATTATTAAACTGACCATTAACTATTGCATCACACTGTTTACCCCAGTCGGCAGTACTTAATGGTGCTGAATTATTACCAGTTGGCCAGAGATTAACATAAGACAAAATATCCTTATTCTTAACAAACATATCATGCCTTGTAATTGATTTATCCAAACCAATATCCCCATAATACCAATCATGAGAATACGATTGTTTACGGCTCATCTCAATATCCCCACGAACCCACGTAAAAATAGCGTGACTATAATGATATGCTCCTCTACGCATATTATTCACAAAATCTTGATGAGTACCACAGCAAATACCATTGCAGACGAATATTCCTATATGCCCTTTACTGCTACTTCTTAATCCATTGTTTTGTACAACACTAGGTCCAACCCCCAAGTCATTTACAGTGTGCCCGGCTGCTCTTAATTTGTTAATTAATGTTAAACGGTAATGTGGTACTATTCCGTTATCTTGTCCGACATCGAAGATTTTTTTACCTGACATTAGTCCTGAGGCATTATTTGTTGATGGATTAGTGTTAGTTCCATTTTGCACACTGATAGCATTAGCATCAGTAGTAGTAACTGGATCTACCATACCAAAATTTGACCCGAAATAAAAAGTCAAATCATACCATTCATCATAGTAACCATTTGCATTACTCTCATCTTTGGATTTTAAGGATACAGCTGTAATAATATTGGTGGTATCAAAACCGTATTTGTATTCTACTAAATCTGAGTGTACTAATTTTATTCCTTGACTTAACCATTTGTTAATGTCAATGGGGTCTATGTGACATATTCCTGATGGGTCAAACCAAACATCAATAGGGTATTGGCCTTTTTTAGCAAAATTAGTGATTATATCAATAATACTATCATAACCTAAAAGATCACCTGTTTTTTGTTTAAATGGATTATCTCCTTTTAAAGCAAGGTTAAATTGTAGATTATCATAGTCTTCAATTGGATGTAAACCAGATAATAATCTTGCATGCCTATGTCTTCGTTCATCAGTTATTGTTGGCAGCGTTCCTTTTCCATAGAATGCTGGAGAGATTAAAGCATATTCTAATATGTCATATACTCTCCATTTATTAGCTTCGCCCATCAATCTTCGTTTACTGAGGTATTGTCTTCTACCGTCTTGGCATTGATAAGTATACAAACCAGTCTTTCGGTCATAATCCATACTTAATATACGGCCACCAAAATTCTCATGATAAGGCGATGTAATATATACCCACCATCTACCTCCAGTTAAATCTATTTCATGGTCACTTGTGAATTTAGCTGTTTTCACTCTCCCATCTGTTTCAGTAATTTCATAATTAGTGAAACGCTCGTCATTAGCATTCTTTGGTGAAATAGATATGTTCCAGTCAATAGTATCATACGAAATAGTGTTTTCTTTATTAGTTTTTGCAGATGTTACTCCGGTGTAAATATGTGTTTCCATGAATCCTCGATTAGGACCAGGAATAGTATAATTACCTGGAGCAATAGTAGTAATTGACTCAATATCTGGAGTAACATGTACCGTATTAGATGCAGATGAGGGATTATGAGTAGTATCACCATCATACCTTGCAGTTAAAGTGTAATCTCCTGCTCCTAAACGGATGTTTAATTTAGCTAATCCATTACTATCCGTATGACGGATATAAGGCACTCCATTAATAGTTAACACTACATCACAATCAACACGATTATTAAAAGCATCATAAACAGCACATTGATATACTGATGTTTCACTAGCTTTTTTCGTAACATTAATTCCTTCAATTCGTGTTTCTGATTTCACAATTACATCAACACGAATACTCACAGCACTATAAGTTTCATCACCTTCAAAATGTATACTAGTCGGGTACACACCAGGACGAAGATTAATATTCAACTTAGCATAACCCTCATTATCAGTATTCCTGATATAAGATACTCCATTGATAGTAAACTTAACAGGTTTACCTGGCAAACCACCATTATGATATAGTTGAGCTTTCAACTGGTCACTTGTACCATAAGTCTTAACCAAACCATTACTAATCAACAAAGTACCTTGCTTATCAGTAACCTTAACAGTAACATTCCTTGTGAAACCATTATACTCACTATTACCTTCAAAAAAGATAGTACAAGGATAAGTACCAATACCAAGATTAATGTTCAAAGAAGCAACACCAAGATAATTACTATTACGAGTATAAGTCACACCATGAATAGTGAATTGAACAGGCAAACCAGATAATTCTAATCTACCGGCTTCCTCATCATCATACAATTCAACATGTAAAGGGTCAGGTGTACCATAAACCTTAGTTAAATCAGAGCAAACCACAGTAATATTCTTTTTAACCATATTATAGTTCTCCCGTCATAGACTTATACTGATTATAGAAACCTTCATACTCATAACTATCAGCAACTAACGCAGATATTGTTTCCTTATCACATTTACCTTGTTTAGACTCACCTAAACCAAACATTGCTTGAAAACTAAAAATATCACTTTTCATCTGATTATCCCAAACACCAGTAGGTACACGTGGCTTAAAATCAGGACCATCATCAGTAGCAATAACAACAATACTTCCTTTATCATCAACAACATAAGGATACCATGACCCTTTCTGTTGCAATTTCTGCTGCAAAGCTAATATTGCTTCTTTAGGACTATAATAATCAATTTCACTATATTTAATTAAAGTTTGGTCAATACTGGATAAACTGGAAGTTTTATTATTAAACATTGACTCAAATGACAATGAATTCTCATAATACTGCTTAAACCGTAACTTCCACTCCGAACTATAAGTAGTAACCTGAGACTTACCCTTAATACTCATAACATACTTACCATTCGGAATAATCATCGCATCAGTAACAACAGAAACAACAGTATTCCATTTATCCCATTGCCGTAGATAATCTATAAAAGAACGGCCATTATAATAATCATTCTCACGAATATCAACAGAAACCTCAAAATCAATACCATCAAAACCACTATTAAAAAAGAAAGTAGGCGAATTCATCTCATTATTATCATACAATAAAGTAGTCTCCTTAACATTAGAACCAGTATTAGCATCAAAACCAGATGTAGTGATAACTCTTAAAGGGACTTTATTAACTTCAAAATAACCCATAAATATCAGACCCCATACTTACTCGTATTTCTACCAGCCGTCTCATTATTCCAAGACAATTCACGAACAATAAAATCAAGAATACGCTGTAATTTTTCTTCATCATCAGTGTCACCATAATGATTTAATGTGATGGATCCATTACCCAGATTATTATTTGCAGAGAGTAATGCGATGATTCGAGTTAATAATTCGATAATACTTGAATTAGTACCGCTCTTGTTGGATGTTATTTTATCTAATTCAATACTGTATTGTAAATTAGGTGCACCCCATTTATTCACCATATTTCTACCAGTTTGTTGAATAATATCTGGTAACCTTATATGTCGAGCAACGCTTTCCATTGCAGTGATTTCCCCACTGAATGCATCATACATGAAACCTGGACTGTTTTCACCAGAACCCCATTTCCAGAATTGCACCATTCTTTCAGCAGCTCTTCGTATTTGGTCTACGATTTTGTTTAACCAGTTCACTGCTTGATTGTACATTGCTTGTAATTCTCCAGCTAATGCTCCAGGCAATGCTTTGATTCTACTGATAAAACCGTTCACCGCATTTGCAGCTCCAGTAGTGAATTGTGATACCATTCTAGATATGAAGTTTATGACATTGCTGATTACATTTTGTAGTATTCCACCGATAGTTGAGGGCATACCATTCATATTACCAATTAATAAAGCGATTGCACCGATTCCACCAGTTGCCATTACGAATAATACTTCCGCAACTAATGGTGCATAAGTATTGAATGCTTCGACTACACTATTCCAAGTGTCAGATAACCATGTAAATGCTCCGCCGAGTATTTCGGAGATTGTAGTTGCTCCACTTGTTAACCAGTCAACAGTGTTTTGCCATGTTTCAGTTATTGTATCTGATAACCAAGTGAATGTACCCGTAACACTTTCAGATAACCATGTAAATGCTCCATTAACACTATCAGAGATGGATTGAGCACCATTATTAAACCAATCAACAGTATTCTGCCAAGCACCCTGTAACCATTCGAAAGCACCAGTTAAACTATTATAAATCGTTTCACCAACACCCCATAATGCTTGGCCTAACCCATCTATAGCATTCCTTACATCTTCATTAGTATAATATAAATACCCTAATACTGCTATCAAAGCAATAATAGCAGTGACAACTAATATAATAGGATTCATTGACATTACTAAGTTTAAGAATTCTTGAGCGAAAGCAGCTGCCATTGTTGCAATTCTCTCCGCAACTAAAGCACCTTTAGCAATTAACCATCTACCTGCTGCAATCATAGCTTCAACACCCGACTTGATTAATTTAACAGTAAACTTACCCAGTTCCACCGCAGCAGTTTTCACAGCACTACCCACACTTTTCACAGCATTGAATAATGTAGAACCTAACCTTGTCGCAGCATTTTTAGCAGCAGTACCAATATCAATCAAACCTTGTTTTAAAGCATTAAACTTACCTGTAAAATCAATATTACGGATAGCGTTTCCAATACTAGAAAGTTTATCTCGAGCATTACTTGCCCATTCCGCAAGTTTAGTTTCCTTAATTGCATTGATACCTGTAGCAATCTGACCCAAACCAATTAATGCATCAGTAACTGGAGATGCGAAACTACTAGCAGCAATAGTCATACCCACTAAACCATTAGTACTTTCATCTAATTTTAAAAGGAAATCCATTCCTGCTTTAGCACCTTCTTGAAACATTCCACCGAGAGTGTATCTTCCTCTTTCAATCATTCCATTGAAAGTTTCCAATTTATTATTATAAGTGTCCATTGCACCCATACCACCCCAGTGTTCAGCGTTAAGTGCTTCGGCTAATGCTTTACTTCTTTCCTGAACAGTAGTAGCCTCTTTCAACTTATCAATATGACCTTGCAAGATAGGTGATCTCTCAAGTTCGGCGGTATTCCCTGCAAGTAAGTAATTGGTCATATCTTGTTGTGCTTCAGTTGCAGATTTACCATAATATGACATTGCACTGAAGTAATCTGTAGCAGAATTAGCCATACTACGGAGATTATCAGCAGTTAATGATGAGTCTTTTGCAGCAGCACTTGATAATAATCCTTGTAGTGCAGTATCATCCCCAGGCAATTGAGCGACAATTTGATTTATCTCACTCATTTTCTGCCTGGCAAGTTCTGCATTACCTACCGCATTTTCCAAGAATTTGAAGTTGGTTTCTTGTTTCCCTGCTGATGCTAGTAGATTTCCGAATTGTTGGCCTACTTCCATTGCTGAGTTTTTTATCCTACTGAAACCATCGGCTATTTGTTCAAGACTTTGCATTGCAGATTGATTGTTTAATTGAACATTAATCTCATCTGCTTCAATAGCATCTTTTTTAGATTGTAATTCATCTAATTTATACCCTTCAACTTGCAATTGAATATCAATCTGTTCTTTTTTTAACTGTTCCAATTCGTTTTCAGCAGCTTCAACCTCAGCATCATCAACATCAACACGAACTTTTAAGTCATATAATTTAGTTTCTGCTTCTTTCACTTTCTGTGTAGCAGCGTCTAATGCTTGAGTATCTGCCTCAAACTTCATTTGGATTTTCTGTTGTTTTAAATTATTAACTTTTCTTTCGGTTTCATCAAGTGCCTTGTCTACTTGTGTTTTAACCGCTACATCCAAGGTTACTCTTTTATTATTAGCTGCCATTATCAACCTCCTGTGGTAAGTATTGCCTTGTTTTTACTGTAATACTTATCACGTTCGTTTTTCATTATAATTATTGCATTTTTTTGCAGATTAGTTAAATCATTCATGTTACCATTGTTTAACTGGTATCCTGCTATGTGGAGTTGGGTTAAATGGTTTAACTCACCATTTTTATAATCTAAAACCCCGCTAATTCATTAATTGGTTGTTCTTGTTTTTTTTGTGTTTCCAAGTCAATACCACTAATATCACATATTTTATAGGATAAGTCTAAAACTACACCCATTGGTAGTTTTTCTAGGATTTCTGTTTCAAATGATGATTCATCAACATTGAATAATGCGATTTTTAATAATTCTAAATCAAAAGTAGTTTCAGGATCTAATTTAACTATTTGCCCGATATGTTGTGCTTCTTTACTAGTTATTGGTTTAAGTTTCACTTCAACAGTCAAATCACTGTTAGGATATTCGAATTCATAGGGAATTAAAGCTTTTGTTCCTTCGGTTATTGCCTGTTCCAATGATACGATTTTTTGTGCTTTCTCATTAATCTCCATAAAACATCATTTCCTCAAAAATTTTTTGTTTAAAAAAAAAAGCATCATCTCCCCATTCATAAAAAAAAATATAAATGGAAAGTGATGCTCATATAACGTAAAAAAAATGTTTTTTAATATTTGATTTCTTCACCGTTAACCCATTCTTTCATGGATGTTCCTGTGAATGATAAGTTTTCAACAGTGTTATTTTCCATGTCCATAGTGTACTTCTTATCACTAAGTACACATTTATAAACAGCGGTTGTAACTCTAAGCTGTCCATCGATACTGTCTTTTCTTTCAATTATAGTAATCTTTTTTGGTGTCTTAATCATAGATAACAATAATGTTTCAATCGCTTTATAATCTTCAATTTTACCGTATCTTAACTTATCAATACTAACATTCCAGGTTACAGTGTCAGAACCGTTTGGTACTGGACCATCAAAAGTAGGTGTTGGTTCCGCGTGGCTTATATCAGGAGATACTTCTGCTTTATTAGCATAACCTAAGTGTATTGTATCAATATAAATGTCTTTTGCTCTTGTTGCCATGTTTATTGCACCTCGATACTGTAATGAACTATAACTTTAGTGATTACATCATTGAATACTAATTTTTCTAAAACAATCTCTACACAGTTGCTTGAAGATTTTTTCACACTGTAGATAATGTCTTCTAATAATTCTAAATCAGTAACACACTCTTCCCTAACATTTTCCGCAATTGATGCTGCGAATTCTAAATCGTTTGAGCCGATTGATTCTCCGAGTAATCTTTCTGCTTCTAAACGATTAACTACATAATCCCTTACACGATTAATGTATAAGTCTAATTCATCGGGTAATTTACTATTTACACAAATGTATTTCTGAGATAATCTGTCACGTGCACGAATGAATGGTACATTTAATTCTAAGAGTTTTGCTCCGATTTCTCCAGCTTCAGTACTATAATTTGGTGAAACACTATTGATTAATGGTATTTCTTTAAATGTTAATGATCTGTTGACTGGTAAGCTTGCAATGTATCCCGCCATTAATGCTGCTGATTGGTTTAAGGATAAACCATTATATGCTTGTGTACACATCCAGTACACATGTTTTTTGAATGTTGCAATACTGGTAGTATAAGCAGATGCAGTACTTTTTTGTAATTGTGCAACTTGACCATGAGCGAATTTGTTTTTAAACTCAGCAGCTAACCAAGTAGATACAATGGTTTGTGCTGCATCAGTGAGTTCTTCCGCAATAAATAACATGTCAAATACTTCATCTTTCAATAAAGTTAATGCTGCTTGTAACTTATCATTTGTTAAAGTAGTTTCTGCTGTAGGATTATCACCAGTAGTGTATGTGGTGATATTTGCTACAAGAAGACTTGAAGCTCCATAAAATAATTCATCAATTGCATCAGTACCTTTGAAAGCATCTACAGTTCCAGTAGTACCGAATATTTGATGAGCAATAGTTTCGTTTTGTACTAAAGTCAAATCAGTCACTTCACTATCGAAAGCACCAATAACAGCTATTCTTGATGCCATTCCTGGTGTAACTTCGTTCACAGTAACTGAGTCTTCGATTACATCAATATCTGGTTCGATTGCCATATTTTTTATGCTCCTGCATTAGTTTGTTTAAATTTAGTAAATTCTTTTTCAAAATCATTCTCTGATTTGATAGTGATATTATTATTAATAACATAATACTTGAAACCAGCTTTTAAACTGGCTGGTATTTCCATTTCGTTTAATTGTGATTGGAAATCATAATTATTTTTAGTTTCTGTTTTAGGTTCAGATTTTTCATCTGTTTTTTTCTTAGCCATAAAAATATTCTCCTTAGTATAAGTTATGTGATAATTCAAAAGTACCCATCACACCCCATTTTTTCTGTATAGGTTGTGTCATTACTCTGCTTGATGTGATGATCGTGTCATTCACTATTCTAGGTAGTTCCCGGAATGAGTAATTTGTAGTGAATTCCTGTAATAAGTAATCATGTATTTCACATGCTTTACTGTAGGAGTGGTTGTTTGCTCCTTTAAAGTAGTAGATGATTATACTGTTTGCCTTGGTGGGTTTACAGTAATCAAATGTTGGGTCGTATTCAATATTATTTATATAGACATCACAGGTTGGTTTTTTTCCGAATGTTTTTAGTATGGATTCGTTGAATCCTGTGTTGACTTTACTGAATAACGGGTTGTTTTCATCATCTGTTATTGTAGATAGGTTTTCTTGTAACCATTCACTGATTGCTTGTGCGAATTTGAATTCAGGTTTTGTTTTTCCTGATACGCAGAATTTATATTCTACTTCTGGTTCTACTTCAGTATACTCATTGTTTTGTTGTGTCATTTATACATCGCCACCGTTGCTTCTAATCCATGCTCCATGAAATGATAACCAGGGAAACTATGATGGCCTTCATCAACATATGGAGCATACTCAACCATAGTATAAGCCTCTACCACACCACCTGAATTGGTTTTAGATGCAATATTGGATTGTATACTGTCATGTAAGTTTCCAGTTACCCATCCATGACGAGGATATAATTGGTCCTGAATATTGCCTTGAAGATTCAAAGCAACTTCATTAAGCATATCTTCAATCATTCCAGAATCTTCAATATATAAATTGATGAAATCATTAATTTCGCCCATTTAGAAATATCTCCTACGATGTCTTTTCTGATTATAGGATAATGCTTTACCATACCTGACAAGACTATGAGCTACCTGTTCATCTTCCTCAGCACAAGTATTCCAATAAGCATCCATATAATCATCTAATAACTCTTTGGCTTTAATATACCACATGTCAAAATTCACTTGGTAATCATCACCATTAAATAATGCTCCATAACAATCAGATGCACTGTAATAGATTGCTACTGTTTTAATGGTTGATGAAAACTTTTCAGGGTCAGGTAATGGAACATTCTTTGCTCTTAAACGACCATGAATCCAACCTGTAGAATTAGTGATTGCGGTTTCAATGAGGTTAGTTTCAATTGTATCTGATACATTGTCTCCGAAGAGAGTAGTAATGTCTTCAACAGTACAGTAGAGTATAGGGTTTTGAGTGTCATCAGATGAAGTTTCATCTGATATGACTTCATCAGTATTTATTGGAGTTTCAATGAGTTCTTCATCTGACATATAAAAATCCACCTTTTTTTTATGATGCGTCTTCTAATGCTTTGATACGACCGAGAATAGTATCTGCGGTTGATTCATCACCAATTGCATCTTCCAGGTCTTTAATGTCTTTTTTGATTTCAGTATCATCATAAGCAGGCACAGATGAATTTTGTAACTCTTCAATCATTCTTAATAATCTTCTGTTAATATCGGTTTGTGTACCGCTTAACACATTATAAGGTTCTACCATAAATATACGAATCCTCCATTATTTTTTATTTAAAAAAGATTAAAAAAAATATGTAAAAGGATTTTATTTTAGTTTCCTTTCACAATTAAGAAACCGTTACTGTCTCTCATATTCAAGTTGGATTCAACCCAAATGTAGTAATCGACAGTTTGTGGTCTGCCAGTTTCTTCTTCTTTAACATTAATGAAAGCTGGTGGGATAACAGTACCATCTTCAGTAGTGGTGATACCATCATTTTCTAATGCTTGTACAATGTTATATTCAGGGTCAGCATATTTTTCGATAGTTGCACCAGGGTTAGCACTATCAAAGAATGCCATATCTCCATCCTGTATTTTATGTGATGCAATATAATTGAAGTTTGGAGTGTAATCTTCTTTCCTTAATGCTTTCTCGATTGCTAATTTGTCTGCTCTGGAAACTAATGCACTGTTTGGTGCGTAACCAGTAGCATTGTCATTGCTATCATATCTCATTTCATCATCAATGGTTAATTCGTTTTCGATGATGTTGGAAGCAGAAGTCCATGCTTTTAAGGTTGCAGTTGATTGTCTTCCGCCTGTGAGAATAGCTTGTGAATATTTTTCTTCAAAGAAGTCTGCGATTTTAACAACAGATGCATTGTAGAATGATTCTAATTGAGAATCGTATCTGCCTCTTTGTTTGTCACGAGTATTTGCGTGGTACATGTAACCTATTGGTAAGGTTTGTCCACCGACAGTTTGACCTTGTCCAAATTTGATTTCGTTGAAATCAATACCGTTATTGGTGTAGACTGGGTCTCCGACTTGGATGTCTCCGTTTAAGTAGTTAGTGAATAATCCAGTGGGGTTTTGTTCAACTGGTAATAAGTTTAAGAATTTTAATGCTTGGTAAATTCTTTTTTGTACGTATATTTGGTCATTCTGTACTTTATCGTCGAATACAGCTGGTAATCCATTAAATGCCATATAAATTCAATCCTCCATTTATTGTTCTATTTTAATCCGATTGTGATTTTATCATCGGTAGTTTGTCCAATGAGACAAATTGCATCGGATGCGGTTGTACCTGATGATGCGGTTTTCTTCCATCCATCAGCACTCCATTCTACATACATTCCTGCTTTGATTGCTTCAGATGCTTTTGCAGAAACAGTTCTAATGTCAGCGAATACAGATTCAACACCACAGTTTCTGAGCATTCCAGCAGATTTTGCTTGAGCTTCAGTGTATGCAGTGGTTGGATCTATATCATATTCCGGATGGTCATGTGCAAATCCAATTATTACACCATTGTTTCCGGTTGCTTTTGCAACAAATGGGGTTTCCCCATCGTCTCCGATGATTGCTAATTCGTCACCTTGTTTTACTGGTGCGGCGAGTGAAGGTTTGGTGCCGTCACCAGTTACACTTACAGTTTCTACGATGCTTATTGCACCTTCAACTGCTTTTGCAGGGAATGTAATCCCTTTGAAGATATTTAACATAGTATTCATGTCCTCCATTTTTTAGTTTTTAAGATATTTTGCTATACGTTCAGCGGTACCAGTTGGGATACTTTTCCTTTTGGGTTCTGTTTCCACTATTGGTTTCGCATCACGGTATAAGTCTGAGAATGTTTCGGGGTCATTTAAGCATAGTTTTAATGCGGTTTCCCTTTGTTTTGGGAGTATGACTCCTTTTTGTATGTAGGTATCGACTGTAGTTTCTGCTTTTTCTTTTTCTAGTTGTTCGACTGTTGCGAGCATTTTTTGGTATTGTTCGTTTTGGTCGAGTCTTGCTTGTACTTCTTCGTTTAGTTTGTCTACAGTGTCATCTACGCTTTGTTTGGTTGTGTCGATTTCTTTTTCAAGTTTGTGTATTTTATCGTTTTTTTCTTGTATGATGTTTTCGTATTTGTTTTTGATTTCTGTGAAATCGTTTTCTTCATTAGTTTTTTGGGCTTCTTCTAGTTTTTGTTCTAGTTCAGCTATTCGGGTTTTGTATTCTTCTTCATTCATAGTACTAATCACCTTTTTTTAAATTATTTCAATTATAGAAATAAACATGAAAAAATAAAAAATATTAATTTGTATTATAACTTGGTTTTTTTGATGAGGATACTAACTAGAAAATGAGTTATTTAAAAAAATGTTTATAGTCCTATCAGGAGTCGAACCTGAATCGATGCATCCAAAGTGCATTATGATTGCCATTACACCATAGGACTAAAAAAATAGATAAAAATAGAATATTTTATAATTTAGCTGAGATATTGCCTTTATTGTCATATACCTCTCCAACAGTTTTGCCTTTAAAAGATTTACAAATACTTACAGTTTGAAAAGTATTCTCAGGGGATATTAATAATAAATTAACCCCTCCTTTAAATTCAAAAACATTAAAAGGTTTCATAGATAACTCTCCGGATTTAGTTTTAAATGGAGATATTTGGCTTTTTTCAGTAACTTCCGTATAAGTACCTTCAACAGATAAATCCAAAACCTCCCTAGATAAATCTAAATCTAACTCGAATTGGTTTAGTATATCTTCAACAGTCATCATAATATCTTAACCTTCTTATAATATTAATTTATCATTCGCTAATTATATATTTAACCATTTTTTAACAAGTTTATACCTATTAGGATTTCTTTCAATCATTTCTGAGGCTAATTGGTCTCTCCGGTAGAATCCTCTTTTAGCATTCTCATCAGGAACTTTAACCTTGCTTAATTGGGAAACTAATTCTAAGTCAATTCCTTTTTCATAAGAGGTAACAGATGCAAACATTTCTGCAAAATCTTCTGTAAAATCTGTTCCCCCATAATAAGATGCATCTTGTTTTTCAAAACCATTTTCTTTTTGGAACTCATAATCTTTTTGAGTAGCCTCATAATACTCTTTTAACAGTTCATGCCCAGTTATTCCTTGATATTTTCCATCTTTAAGATTATGATTATAATCAAAACAATGTGCCATTTCATGATGGAGACTATGCTCAATTCCCTGTGAAGGGATTATATCAGTAACTCCCCTCCTTTGCTTTTGATCAAAATCTATTTTTTCAGTTTCAACAGCATTCTTGTAAATATTAATATGATGTTGATTATACTTATCAGGAATTGCCATACCATTAGCCATATGATGTTCAACACCAAATACAATTGTACCTACAGTTTCTTTTAATACAACTGGAGATTCCTCATACATTCTAACTAAATCTTTCAAGTTATAAAATTCTTTACCATTGTTTGTATAATCAATATAATTCATACAATTGGTTTCATCTTTGAAAAATCTAAGAGTACAATTATTTTTTGGGTCATAAAACTCAAAAGTTTTCCCTCCAATATGGTCATAAGATTGCCCGTTAGGATTATATTTAAACCCAAAGAAGTCAGCTATTTCTTCATTGGTTTTTAATTTACTGAATCTTTCTTTATCAAATGAGTTTTCATTAGTTGCTTGTTTTGATGTAGTAGGTTTAACCTTATTATCAACCATTGGTTTATTCTCAACTGGTGGTAAACTAGGGTCTTTAAAGAACCGTACACCACACATACAATTCGGATGCCTTGGAGGTAAATGCTCCAAATCAGTAATCGGATAAACTTTACCACAATCCACTTTACAAACATCACAAGGATTACCACCACACTTATACTTATAAGCATTTGCTCCACGTTCTAATGCTACTACATAATTACTGGTGGTTTGTGCTCTTTTGATTTCAGTACGGGCAATACAACGGGCTCTTTTATTGTTAATCCCATCCAAGGTGGATTCTATTTCACTGGCTACCCTTGTATGACTTAACTTACCATTACGGTAACCATGATTTACTATGTCTCTGACGCCATTCTTGACATCGTCACCAACATCAGTAATCAACTCACCAGTAGTATTACGAATAATAGTCTGCATTAAAGCTTTCTGAGCAGGTCGACTAAAACGTACATCATTAGTAGCAGAAACAATCAACTCCGTTAAAGTCTCATTGAAACCACCAGCATCAAGTGGGTTACCAATACTATAATCTTTTGTTTCATTCAAGAAACCTTCCAAATCATTATTATTACGGTAAGCATTACTATAAATACTCTTCAAATCCTCAAAATAAGAATCAGAATACTTAACACCAACTTTAATGAGCTTATCAACTGAAACCATAACTAAGTTACCTCATTAAGTATATCATCAGTCAAAGAAGCACCATCAACACCACCATCCAAAATATTATCCAATATCTCCGTTGTACCAGTATCATCAGGTGTTGGTGGTAAATCAAACTTCTCACCCAACGAGTCCATATCAGGTTCCTCATTCACATACTGCAAACCAGTCTCCTTCTTAAACAATAAAGCAATACTATCATGAACAGTTTTATTTTCAAGGTCCACAACCCCTTTCTCCATTAATGGATTGAGAATATTAAATAACTTTTCCAAATCACCTGATGTGAATTTATCAAAACTAATAGTCGGAGCTAATGATATATCACCGAAATTCCATTCAACAATACGATTAATCACCTGTCTCTGAAAACCATTAGCATTCTCTTCTAACAAACCATCAAAGACAATACTACCAAACTCCAATTGAGTCTGAGACTGAGCATAAGTACCAGTCTGCGAATTATCCCCCAACAGTAAATTACCTAGGTAATATCGACGGAAAATCTCATTATCTTTACGCTGCAAAGTACTAAAGAACGTCTCACCACGATGAGAACTTTCAAGGACACCTAACTCATCATTTAACCCTACAACAATACGAGTATCACCACCCTCAATATCCATCAAAGCACCCAATATTGCATCCCTGCTAGTTGGATCATCAGTCTTACCATACACTACAGGGTTTTCATGTTGCTCCAGGAAACTCATTAACCAATCATTAATATTCATCTTATCCTCAACAATTGGTTTGAAATCTAATAGTAAACCATTACCTTGGTCTTCATCGAAGCTTGCATTGAAAGTGTATTTTAAGATTTTGTTGATTGGAATATCCACCTCGACTTTATCCCATTCCTGGTGAATATGTGTTAGTTCACCGTCTTTGTTATAAACGAATGGTTCGTTTTGTAAAGTTTTAATATGGATAGGGAGAATGTTTCGGACATATAGTCTACCGTCAGCGTCTACATCGTAGATGATTTCATGTTCACTATGGCCCCAGAGTATTGCTGTGATTTGTTGTTTCACAATTTCGTTTAATTCTGTTTCCATGTTGAATAGCATGTTGTGTATGAAATCGTAGACTTGGTTGTCGGTATCGTTTTCATTGGCTACGAGGACCCATTGTTTGCTGGATAATACGTATTTGAGTATGTCGAAACCTGTACTGACTTGTGTGTCTTTTAGGATTTTGCGTCCGGTTTCGTAGTCAATATGGTCTTCCTGTAGTTTTAAGCTTAATCTGTTAGTTTTTGTTTTTGTGTATCCGACATTACTGTTGAAGCTGTTTCTTTTGAATAATCCTTTTAATCCTTTCTTAATATCGTTTATTAATGACATGTTATTATAGGCTCCTTCTTTTTCTTTTTCCACCAGTAGTGATACGGTTTCCGTTTCCTATTTCTTTTAGGTATAGGTATCCATATGCTAATGCGTCTACTATATCGTCATGTTTTCCGTTTGGGAATGATTTTAATTCGTTTAGTAGTGTTTGTCTTTTATCATCGTCGTTGATTAGGATGTGTACTTTTCCGTCGTAGATTGCATTGGCTAATGGTGTTGCTCTGTCGGCTTTGGTTCCGATTGGTTCTGATTGTCTGGTGGGGTAACCTTTTAAGTATGATTTGTATTCTTCGTAGAGTAGTTTGGCTGCTCCGCCTTTTGTTCCTGGTTCTAGTAGTATTTTGTATGCGGGACTGTCTTGGCGTGCAGTGTTTTTTATATGGTCTTTGACATTGTTTCCGTATTGTCCTCTTTCGTAGTCGAATATCCAGTATTGGTCTCCTGGTGTTTTTAGCATGGGTGCTCCGACGGTGTAGTCTCTTTCGTCTCCGAGTGTATCATCACTTGATGCTATATCCCATGAACGGCATCTGCCTATGGCGTAGTCATCGAATTTTGTTTCGAAATGTAGATTATCTGTATGGAAAAAATCACTAGACATATCTAATGGCTGCTGCTGATACAAACTTTGGAATAACCTTTCACCCATTGCCTGAGCTTGTTTTTGTAAATATTTCAAAGAATATCTGTCAGGCCATAAAGGTTTATTGTTCTTTTGAATAGCAGAAAATTCTACAAAGGTATAGTCTTCACTTTCATTTTCTTTTAAATAACCTTGTAAATCATTAGTATGCCATCTAGTGTGTAATATGATAAGTTTAGAATGTGGTTCAAGTCTTTGCAGGATAATAGTTTTAAACCAGGTAATTTTTTTCTCAAGTAATGTTGGAGTAATATCATCTACTCCTTTGTAAGGGTCATCAATAATAAGGTAATCTGCATCTTGTCCTGTGATAGATCCACTTGCACCAACTAATCTTATGCTGCCTTTACAGAGTGTTCCATCTCTACGTTCAAACATTAGGTGTGTGCTTGAATGTTTTACATCAGATAAGTGAACATTGAATAATGGTCCATATTTTTTCACATATTCTCTAAGTCTTATCCCGAAGTTTTCAGATAAACTTGCTTCGGCATTAACAATTAATATTTTTGTATCTGGATTTTGGAAGATTAACCATAATGGAAATGCTAATGTCACCATTGAAGATTTACTATGTCTTGGTGGCATAGCAACACATAATTTATTGATTTTATTTTCATAAACATCAGTTAGTTTTTCAGCTAATTTTTTTATGTGTGGAGTTTTGACTTTGCTATCTTCATAATCTGAAGCAACATATACTTTATAGAAGGGATATAAATTTTTAGTTACTTCTTTCATCTTCTTCTTGGAAATCAATTAAAGCATCCTCTATAATATCTTCATCAAATAGTTCTTCAAAATTAAGTGCATTATTGATGTTAATTTCAGATTTTTCCAATCCACCAAGTTTAGCTATTACATTCATGACTGTTGGCATTAGTTTAATTCTTTGTTCTGGAGTTAACTTTTGAACATCTTCATCCATATTTTTAGATAATAAAAATAGTAATTCCTTTGATTGTTTTTCAGCATATTGGATAGCAATAGTTTCTTTTATTTCCTCTTTTTCAGCTAATAGTTTTTTCTTTTTACAGTTTTCGATGTATTCTTTATTATTAATATAAAAATTAACTAATGATTGAAAAGGGATTTTAACTCCAAATTCTTTATATAATTCATCTGCTATTTCATTACAATTCATATTTTTGCAAAATAAAGCTAAAACACTATCACTATGTTTTTCGTAAAATTTAACATATTTACCAGTTAATTTTAGCTCCATGAAATAACACCTTGAAAAAAATAATTTGTGTACGATGTGCTTGTGATTTTTTATTTGGTTTTATTTGTTGTTGTTTTTGTTTTTAGTGGTTGGTTGTTGTTTAAAGTTATTTTTTATGGTTGTTTTGTAGTTTGTTTATTGTTTTATTGTTTTGTTGGTTTTGTTTTGTTGTTTTTGGTGGGTGTTAGTTAGTATTGTTTTTTATAACATTGTTATGTTATTATGTGTGTTTTAAAAATAAAATTTTATTATTTGAATAAATAGTTTATAATAAATATTAATGCTGTTAATGCTAATCCCATTATTGCTATGTAGTTGGTTAGTCTTTTTTGGGATTCGTTACGGTCTTTTTCTTGTTGTTCTTTCATTAGATGTATTTCTGTTTCTATTGTTTTTAATCGTATTTCTAGTTTACCATCATCTGTTTTTGATTGCATTTTTAGTTCGTTTAATGATTCTGTTATTGTGTCTAGTTTTTTGTCCATTTTGTCCATTTTCTTTTCCAGGTCGTCTATTCTTTTGTCTTTGTAATCGGCACGTGTTGATAATTCTTGTATTTGTAGGCCATGATGTTGTATCTCTTCGGATTGAAAACAGTCATGCATCTCATTCATACGGAACACAACCTATTATGAGTTAATTTTAAGATTTCATTATGATATTCTTTTGTAAACCAATTGACTAATGTATGAGGATATACTGAAGATTTAAAACATGCAGTTCCATATTTTGTATGGAGTTTTGGTTTATGCTCCATCCTCTTCACTCTCGTATTCAGGGTTTAATGGTTCAGACCCATCACAGGTGCATTCACTATTTTTATCATTACCTAGGACGGATAGTGTGTTTGGGTTGCGACTACTCCATATTGCTATTATTAATGTTATTACACCCATTATTGCGGATGTTGCTTGTGTTTGGTCGACTGTGTATCCGAATTGTGTTAGTATTACGGTTAGTATTATTGCTGCGAATGTTGCTATTGTGCTTATATTGTTGGTTTCCATAATGTGATCACTTCTTATAATTTTTTGATGGATTGGTTAGTGTGGGAGTCGAACCCACTATTATCTTTTTTTATAATAGGATGGGAAAATAAAGGTTTATTTTATGAGTACGTAATGTCCTGAGTATGTTTTTTGACTTAAAAGATTTTTATAGTGTTAATAGTTTTTGCTGGCAGTTTTAAAAAGCTTTAGTAACAAATATTTAGCGAGGAAATTTTTATAAAATGATAACTATCCATAAATTCTTAGGTGAATATTTTATTAATTGAAAATTGTATTATTCCGTGTTTTTATAAACCGTTTCCCTCCATAATTAAAAATAAAAGATATTTTTTTCCAAATAGGATTACTAACCAGGATTTTTATAGGAGTATTCCGTATGGTGGATTAACCTTATGAATACCACTATATTTTATACTGCATTTGACTATTAAGCCACATTGTGTGCAGTATATTTCTCCTCTGTCCATATCTATTTTTGTTTTTGCTCCACAACTTGGACATTTTGAGGTGTTTTCATTTGTTGGTATGAGTCTCGCTCTCCTAAATGAGACCATACTTATTTTGAATTTCGATAGAAATCTTTTTTGGTATTCAAGGTAATCCATGTTTAACTCCTATCACTATACTATTAGTGATTAGTGGAGGTACTTATCGTGTACCGTTTTTTATTAATAATTCGTGGTCATAACTTGTTGTTTGTCTTATTGTTATTGGACTGGTTACCATATAGTAATAAGATATTTTACAACTTATATTTACAAATACTGGAGTGTTTAATCCATATTTTTTGCATATGCTGTAGTCTTCGGGTTTTATTCGGCTGTTATCTACTTTTTTGAGGTAGAATATGAAGCCTAGTATGATTGTTTCTTCACTGCTGTTTCCGTGTAGGTATTTGAATTTGTTGTTGAATGTGTTTATTAGGTTTCGTGCCATTAGTTTTTCGTCTTTGTTTAGTTTTAGGTCGTCGGGTGCTTCCTGTAGTAGTTCGTCTAGTATTAGGTTACGATTTTTTATTGTTTTTTCCTGGTGGATTTTTTTGTTGTATTCTTGGCTTCTTTTTTCTCCAGGTATGTATGGTTTGTTGTATTTTTTTATTTTGTTTTTCATTCTAATGTGTCCTCGAGTTTATCGTATTTGTCTATGATTGTTTGGTGTTTGTTTAAGATTTGGAGTTCTTCTTGTGTTAGGCAGTGTATTTGGTGTTGTATTTTTTCTTGTATGTGTGGATTGGTTTCTTCTGTTAATTGTTTTTTTAGTGTTGCTTTGCTGGTTTGTATTGCTTTTAATGTTTGGTTTTCGAGATTCATATTTTATCCTCTTTTAGTAAGTTTATTAAATCCTCATATCTGTTTAATCTTTCAAGTGTATCTTTCTGGTTTAATTTGATTCCAGTATACTCATCTAAAATATAATGTTCGTTTAATCTTTTGTATCTCATATTCGTCTCCTTTTTCTTATGTGGATTGTGATTGCTCCATAGCTGACATCAAGTTTTAAATGTAGGTTTTTATCGTATTTGAATTGTGTACGATTTGTTAATACACTTAATAGTTCGTTGTAGTTGGTTCGGCTGATTGTACGGGTTACGCTTTGCCTTGTTTCTAAGGTTTTTAGCATTGTGTTTAGTAGTTCGTATATTTGTTGCCATGATAAATTATCCATTTAAATTGCCTCCCATCCACATACATATGATTTCAGGTATTTTTTCGATAGGTATTCCTTTCTCCTTGAATATTCGCTCTAATTCTTTATATGCTTTTGTTTGTTCTTTTTTTGGTTTTTTCTGATTGTCTTTGATGTATTCTATTACACTGTGTCGTAATTGTTCGTTTGTTATTGTAATTTCAGTCATTCCACATCACTTCCAGTTAATGTTATCCAATTTATTCCATCAAAACAATGTACATTCTGTAAATCTTGTATATGCTCACAATCATCGTAAATTACACTTACACGAACTTTTTTATCCCCATTGCCAGTTTCAATAAGATGTAATAAATGAGATGCTAAATCCCTAACACTTATTTCAGTCATTCTAAATCATCACCCATTAAATCTTCTATACCATGTGCTAATTGTGCAGTTAATGACTCAATAGTATTTTCTAATACTTCATTCTGTTGTTTTAACTGCTCATTCTCATTCTCTAATTCTTGTACTCTTTGTTTTGCTTTCTTTTCCCACCACTTATCACTATCCATCAAGTTATTAATAGATTGTTTTAACTGCTCATTCTCATTCAACAAATCCAAATGCTCTTGTGGAGTTAATGATTCCCCAAACACATCATAACTATACTCTGCTTTTTCCAATACTTCTTCTTCACTTATTTTTGTTGAATCGAAAATATAATACTCTTCATCATAATCAACACTAAAATATCGTTTTTCAGTCATTCCACATCACCATTTAACTGTTTAATTTCTTCTTCTAATCTTCCAAGATAATCTTCCATCTCCATATTGGTAGATTTTAACTGTTCATTTTCCTCTTGAAGTTCATTCAACCATTCTATACAGTTGTTGAATACATCTGCATATTGTAACACTAACCCCATAGGAGTTTTTAATAATCTATTTAATTTAGTATCTTTGATTCCACCCAATACTTGTTTAAATCGTTTTTCAGTCATTCAGAATCACCTATTAAATTTTCCCCATACTCTCCTCTCATTTTTTGATTCCATAATCCAAACAACAGGATTCTTCTTATAACGGCATGACCCAAGATTTTTAAGCCTCATCTGATATGGTCTGTACCTCCCCCTCGTACTAATCCTTTTCGTGAACTTATATGAATAATGAAGTAACCATAACCTCCAAACAGGTAGAATAGGATTCAATGGATTATTATAATATCTTTGATGTTTTGAAACATTTGGTTTATGAATATAAGTCATTCAGAATCACCTTTTAAATCATATATTTTTGATTTTTTGAATACTAAATGTAGTTCATGTGAAACCCCATCAAGAGAAGTATAACTACTGTATTCTAAATCTAACATCATTTTCACTCCATTATCTAATTCTAATTGTGGCCATATTGGAGTATTTTCAGGGTATTCTTTGAGTTCTTCAATTAAATCTTTGATAGTTAGTTCTTTTTCAGTCATTTTCTTTTCACCTCTTCAAAACATTCACAAGCCTCACCTAAAGGATTAATATTCACATACCTTAAATCAGCCATACCTCTGCCATGACAACCTCCAGGATACTTTTTATTATTCACAGTCCAAGAATACCATTCACAATTACCATGAATCCGTAATAAACCATCAGATTTTTTATCAAAATCAAGATTATCCTCTTTAAGATATTTATCATTTAACTCTCCCTCATCAACAAGAATAACTTCATGAATCATATCTTTATATTCAAAAAAATCAACTAAACCAATATTTTCAATACCTAATAATTCTTTTATTAATGACTTGTTTACTTTCTCAGGACTCCATTCATCTTTTTTTAAATTGAAATCTAAAACATAATATTCTTTTTCACCAATATTTGCTCTTGAAACTTCATCTACACAGAATCCATTTTTTATTAAATGTTCTCGTAATTGTCCAGATAATCTATAATGAATATTATATTTAGGGTTGGTTGGATAAATGATTGCATTATTATCAAATAACATTTTCTAATCCTCCACATATGCAGTAAATGGTATGTAAATCATGAAATATTCCACATCACCATCAAATTTCTTAAATTCTGAATACTCCACTAATCGTTCTAATGATTCAAATTCATTGATTGATAATTTAAAATCTATTTTAACTGTTTTAAGAATCCATATAATATTTCTAATATCTTCTTTGAGTTGTGTTTCATCAATACAAATGATATTATCCAAATCATCTTTTGTTATTAGGAATTCTTTTTCAGTCATTCCACATCACCATGCTGTAAACCACTCTGCATTCCGAATACTCATTCCATACCTATTTTCATAGTCTTTTTCAATAGTGTCAATTATATCGTTTAATTCTTTGTTTTCTTTTTTTAACTGTTCATTCTCTTCTTCCAGTTGTTTTGCTTTATTTCTCCAATAAACCCATTTCTCATCTTCCATAGATTTCATCTCCTTGCATACTCTGGACATAAACTATCAACTACAACATACTCTTCTACAAACTCACAAAATCGTTTACCATCACTACTTCGCATAATCCTTGTCAAATACTTACAATTTGAACATTTATTCTGTGGATTAACTGGTCTATGATAAATCATACTCATTCTCTTCCACCTTTCGTTCTATCACGATTCACACTATCATTCACTAATCTTAAATCAACCCACTTACAATTATCCTCAAAACAATTATGACAACGAAAATGTTTTATATACACACCATCATCTCTCCTACGAAGATAATACTCAACAATAAACCATAAAAATGATACCGACCATTCTTTACCACAATAATTACACTTCACCCTCAATGATCCAACTCCACCAACATACAATCCCGTAACTCTTCCAACTTCCTAACAACTTCACGACACTGACCCCAACTTGCATCAGTACTGTTTAAATGTTCAAGTATTGCAGAATACCTGACATACTCTAAACAATACTCTTTGAATTTCTGTTCATTCATAGTAAACCCTCCCAATTATTCTTTTTCAACTCTTCAACACGAGCCTTTGCCCCCTCCTCAGTTTTATAATTACCAAAATAATGGAATTTACCACTAACACCTATTCTTCTACGAACAACATACACATCAGCTTTTTTACTATGATAATAATATTTAGCATCTAATTTATTATTGTAAATAGTTATTCCTTCTTCTCGGAATCGTTTTAATAACCGATTATAAGCACTTAATCCGAGATTGTGTTTGTCACGAAATTTTACTCCATGTAATCCTTCAATGTAGTCTTTTTTGGCTTGTTCGTAATTGATTCCTTTACCTTCGCTTATTCGGAATTGCATAAGTATCCGTCCCAGTTATTCTTTTTTAATTCTTTCACTCGTGCTTGTGCTTCTTTTTCGGTTCGGTATCCTCCGAATCCTACTTGTTTTCCGTTGATGAATTTGTATACTCTCCATGATTGGCTGTGTTTGTCGAACCAGTAGTGTTTTGCTTTCCTTACTGGTTGTGTTTTACTGTATCCTCTCATTGTAACACCATGTTCTTTTAATCGTTTGAGTACTGTTTGCCATGCTCCTGAGCCGATGTTGTGTTTTTCTCGTATTTCTTGTACGGATAAGTCCATATTTTGGTAATCATGGATTAGTTCGGTTATGTTGTATGGGTAGTATTCGGATTTTTTTAATTTGAAGTTCATTGTTGTATTGCCTCCACTATGGTTTGTGCTGTTTTCTCTCCAATACCATCAATTAAACATAAGTCTTCTACGGTTAAGTTCATTAAATCATTCAACGATTCAAGATGATAAGTGTTCACTATATTATTGGCTTTTTTACTGTTGATTCCATAGATGCAACCACATAAAAAATTGAATGCAGAATTACTTGTCTTCTTAGGAAACTTACGAACAATAGGTTTATCTGATAAGCATTTCCTTGCCTGCACCAGCATTTTATAGAATGCTTCATCAATGAATGGACTATAAGATTCCAGTACAGTAGTATAACGATTTAATGATGCGATTGCTCCATGATACTGGAATATTGTAATCCTACGGTAGTTTTTTGTGAATGCTAAACACTTCGCCCTTGTAGATTCATCACCCTGTATCACTACGAAGTGATGATTATAGTTTTCTGCTTGATTCAAAGCCTCATTAAACACACGATTGTCTTGGATACTACTAACGAAATCTGCGATTGTTTTAAACTCGAAAACTACTTCATCGTTTCCATCTGTGAATAAGTAATCTCCGATTAGTAGTTCTTTGACTTCAACGGTTAATCCTTGTTTTTTATAATATGTTTCGGCTTGTTTAATCCTTGATTGCTCACGACTATCAATATAAACAGTCCAATTATCTGTCATGAATATCTCCTCTTCGTATTAGGTATATGTCGCCAGTAATATGATGAGTAATACAACCACCATCGATATCGTCCAAGTTGCTGACATAATACTCCTCACTGAAACCTTGTATAAAATCCTTCAACTGCATTTAAATCACATCTTATTTTTATGATTGGTAGTTCGTGTAGTGTTTCTGCACGATCACTATCAAGTTTATGTCTGGGTTTTGGTAGTAACTGGTGCATTAATTCTTTAACATTGATTAGGAATGAATGGTTTATCATCAATTCACTCCATTGGTAGTATTGTTATTGCTTCCTGTTCGCATAAGCCCATACATGATTCACAATACCAGCATTTCTCACCATCATGTTCAAAGCATTTGTCATATGTTAATGCTCCTGATGGACATGCATTAACGCATTCAAGGCAGTAATTACATCGCTTATCATCAATACGGACAGATACTAATGGTACACCAGTATCACTCATTGTAAACCACCATTCCTTCGCAGATAATCCAATACTTCCATGTAGGCTTGTCTTTTACCAATATTCATTAGTAAAGCATTGGTTTCGCCACCATGTTGGAGCATTCCTTTTAGGAATACTTGGTCGGTGTCTGTGTTGGCATTCTCGAATATTCGTTCACAGTCAATGATTTTACCTTGTAAGTATTCAGTTAATTTACTCATCGTAAATCACTTCCTTTAAACAATCCCGTATTTAGTGGAACAAATCGTTTTTCTTCAACAGAGGGTAATTCTCCTTTCCAATTACCCATAGATTGCATATAAGATATAGTTCTTAACCAAAAGACTAAACCGCTATCATCTACACTAATTTCAATATTCATTCATAAATCTCCTTTTCTAAACAGTTATTGTATTGTGATACTTCATGGAAACCTAACTGGAAGAATAATAGGCACATATCATTCTCTTTAACATAATACTGACAATCACTATGAATCATCCTTTTTCCACCTTAATATGATTTAATATTTCTTGGTCTTTCATAAACAAGATTAAGGGAACATTCTCATCATTTTTAATAACTATTACCTTAGTCCTGTCTAATTCATTAAATCGTTCCAGTAGTTCATATTTTTCATCAAATTCTTTTTTGAAATCAACTACCTT
>Ga0326512_10000583_pt1 | contig 31873 bp, 34 predicted proteins | sample 1_2617_0518_D_FD_203652 | JGI IMG/M metagenome (GOLD analysis project Ga0326512, IMG submission 203652) | Bovine rumen microbial communities from UC Davis, California, United States - 1_2617_0518 | ecosystem: Host-associated > Mammals > Digestive system > Stomach > Rumen | place: USA... | reverse complement strand
TGCTGGTACACTCATGGATGGCTGCCCTGCAGACTGAACGGCTGGAACAGAAGACAGAAGCAATCAAGCGACGGGTAGAACAGTGTGGTGGCTCTTGGGAGGATGCTTATTTCGTGACGTTGGCCCGAAACTATGGCTTTGGCATCAACAACGATGCCTTCGAAGTGTGGGCGCAGAAAATTCCGCTCTCTGCCGTAGCCCATCATCGTGATGACCTCTTCCAGATAGAGGCGATCTTTATGGGCCAGGCAGGACTTTTGGAGCTGGACACGATTCCCGACTTTTATCAGACCTCGGCACTTAATGAGGGGTACTTTGCCAAACTGCGGAATGAATATCTCTATTTGGCCCACAAGTTCTCGATGAAACCGATGGACTTTCATCTCTGGCGCTACCTTAGGCTTCGTCCGCAGAACTTCCCGCATATCCGCATTTCCCAGCTCGCCAACCTCTACTATCAACAGAAGGCAGGATTGAGCCAACTCGTGGAATGTGAGACGATAGAGCAGTTGAAGCACCTCTTCAGTTCGCATGTGACACCTTATTGGGAAACCCACTACACCTTTGGTTCTACCAGTTCGCGAAACGAAAAGCATCTGGCCTATGGTTCGCTGAACCTGCTGATGATCAACACGGCCATTCCGATCTTGTTTGCCTATGGTCGTCATCGCTCGAAAGAGGTGCTGTGCGACCGCGCCTTTGACTTCCTAGAGCAGTTGAAGGCCGAGGACAACCATATTATCCGGATGTGGCAGCAGGTAGGTCTCCCTGTCCAGACGGCAGGCGACTCTCAGGCACTTATTCAGTTGAAGAGGGAATATTGCGACAAGAAGGACTGTCTCCGTTGTCGCTTTGGCTATGAATATCTTAAACGCAAATGACTATGAATACAGAAGAGATTTTCTATACGATGGCGCTAACGCGCATCAGTAATTTCAATTTTGCCCAAGCTTTGGAACTGTATAAGGCTGTTGGCAGTGCACAGTTGCTCTTTGAGCATAGAAATGACATTGGCGATATTCTGAAAGAATGTTCACCACGTTTGAGGGATGCCCTTCAGGATTGGAGTGAGCCGATGAAACGGACAGAAGCTGAATTGGCGTATATGCAGGAACACGGTATCCGAGCCATCACGCTCAACGATGACGATTACCCTCAACGGCTCCGTGAATGTCCTGATGCCCCTATTGTATTATATTATAAAGGTAATAGTGACCTGAACCAGGCAAAGGTTATCAGTATTGTCGGAACACGGCGGGTTACTCAATACGGCCAAGACTTGATCCGTCGTTTGATTGGCGATTTGCGTACCTATTGCCCTAGACTTCTCATTGTCAGTGGCTTGGCCTACGGAGTAGATATCAATGCCCACCGTGAAGCATTGGCAAAGGGCTATGAGACCGTAGGTGTGCTGGCGCATGGTCTGGATCAGATATATCCATACCGCCATCGTGATACAGCGGCGGAAATGGTCAATCACGGTGGACTGCTGACGGAGTTCATGACGCTTACGAATGCCGATAAGCCCAATTTCGTGCGTCGCAACCGTATCGTGGCAGGTATGGCGGATAGTGTTATTCTCGTTGAGAGTGCCGCAAAGGGTGGTGGGCTCATCACGGCAGAGATTGCCCAGAGTTACGGCCGGAATGTCTTTGCCTTCCCTGGTCGTGTTGACGCTGAATATTCCCAAGGCTGTAATAATCTGATCCGTGATAATGGGGCAGGACTGATCTCCAATGCAGCAGATTTTGTCCGAGCCATGAATTGGCAGGATGATATGCATCGTCAGCAAGCCTTATCCGATGGAATCGAGCGAAATCTGTTCCCAGATCTCTCTCCAGAGGAACAAACAGTCGTCTGTCTCCTTCAACAGACTAACGACCTGCAACTGAATATCCTCAGCGTGAGAACTGGCTTCCCTATCGGTAAACTCACGTCTCTCTTGTTCCAATTAGAGATGAAAGGTGTCGTAAAACCCCTCGCCGGCGGCATGTACCATCTCTTGTCCTGATGTCACCAACTAATAAATTCATCTAGCTATAACTCTTGATACGATGCTTGTAAAAACATTTTGTGCTGAAGTGATGGGACTGGAAGCAACAACCATTACAATCGAAGTAAACATGACAAGAGGAATGATGTTCCACTTGTCTGGTCTTGCAGATACAGCGGTCAAAGAAAGCTATGATCGTATTCGTGCTGCTATAACCAATATAGGGTTCAAGCCCCCTACAGCAGATCTGACGATCAATCTGAGTCCTGCAGACATCCGTAAGGAGGGAAGTGGATACGATCTACCGTTAGCCGTTGGCATCCTTGCAGCTCATGGGAAAATAGATGACACCATGCTTAGCGACTTTATCATGGTAGGAGAGCTAGGCCTCGACGGCAAAATAAAACCTGTTAGCGGCGTTTTGTCTGTTGCTATCCGCGCTCAAAAAGATAACTTTAAAGGCATGATTGTACCACAGGAAAATGCCCGTGAAGCAGCTGTTGTAAATGATCTGGAGGTCTATGGTATGGATAATCTCGCCGATGTTATCAATTTTCTTAATAGTTATCACGACTTTGAACCTACCATTGTTGACACGCGCAAGGAATTCTATGAACACCAATATTCTTATGATCTCGACTTTGCTGATGTGAAAGGACAAGAGAGTGTAAAACGAGCTATGGAAGTTGCTGCAGCAGGTGGACATAATTTAATAAAAATTGGTGATAAGTTTACGACTTTCGTGTTTTTTTTGTAACTTTGCCACAAAATTACAAAAAGAATTGGAATTATGGGTGAAAGTAACTCTTTTTTTGGTAATAAGGCTTTGTTATTAAGCCGTGTGAGTACCCCAGAGCAACATTATGAGGGTTTTTCTCCACAGCAGAATGATTTGAAGTTGTGGGCGAAAGAGATTGGTTACACAGAATTTGTTTCTATTGATACTATTGAGAGTGGCTTTCTTGACTTTGATTCCAAGAAAGGCTGGAATACAATTATTAAGTTTCTTGATGAGCATAAAGATTATAGAACCGTTATTGCCACTGAAATCAATCGCATTGCACGTGATGAGGCAGTTTTGATGGAGGTAAAAAAGTATCTTATGGACAACAAGATACAATTAATTATCAAAGACCTAAAGTTTTGGCTACTAAATCCAGATGGCTCAAAGTCATTTAGTGCAGACCTCCTTTTCAACATATATACAAGTATGGCACATTTTGAAATGCTCGACAAAAAGGAAAGATTGCAACGAGCATTGAGGGATTATAAGAGGGAAGGTTTTTCTATAGGAGGCAAAGAACTATTTGGTTATGATAGAATCACAGTTACTCTAGAGAATAATAAGAAAAAGAAAACCTATAGGGTTAATGAAGATGAGAAAAGGCAAATTAGGCAAGTATATGAATGGTACGCATACGGCATCAATGGTGATTTGTCTATAACCTCATTGAAAAGACTTAGGCTAGAGTGTATTCAAGCAGGACTTGATAAATATTTTCACAGCCAACGTAATTTGAACAAGTGCCTTAAAGAAGAAGCATATATAGGCAAAAAGGAAACTCACAACAAAAAGAAAAATCCCCAGTACTGGAATTATGGCGATAAAACAGCACCAAAGTATATTGATGCAAATTCTTACGTTTGTGTATATGAAAGATTGATAGATGATGAATTATTTTATAAGGTACAAGAAAGACTATCTAAAAAAGATCCACACAAAAGAGCTGTGAGCAATAATAAATATGTGGACATTTCCCATAAACATAAAACATTACTCTCAATGATTATTGTTTGTCCTATATGTGGGAAATTTTTGACTGGTGACTATAAAATTAAGGATGGGTTCAAAAAACACACTTATAGGTGTTCAACATCAAAGAGAAACATAGAAGAATGTAGTTACCGTAAAGCACCTTCTATGGTAAGTTTAGATAGTGCTGTTTGGGCATTCTTAAAAACAAAGGTTACTGAAATAAATGCTAAGAAAAACGCTCTTTATGCAGTAATAAATAAAGAAGAAGTCTATAATCGTATAAAAAATCTTGAAGATGAACTAAGACTAATAGAAGACGATTATGATGATGCAGAATATACCTATAACCATAATCGGAGGCGAAACAGAGCCAACGCAAGAGAGAAATACGAAAAGAGATTGGAAGAACTAGATAAGAATAAATCCGATATTGAAAAAGAAATAAATCGGAACAAGCGATTATTTAAAGAACTTGAGGAAAGAGACACAGCAGAAGCACGAGAAAAAGAGTTGGAAAACAATATATTGAAAATTTCTAATACTAAAGAAGAAATCTACAAATACATTCACCTCCTAATTAAGACGGTGAAACCCCTAATGACAACCAAAAGATATACTGTTTTGGAAGTTGTTACTTTTAATAATACAGATGAAGTCTTTGATTATGGCCAAGAGGACTCACAAGGATTGCCAAAGATTAAGGGTGAGAAACACGATAATATATATTTTATATGCCTTGACAAGCGTGATAATCATAGAGTAAAAGCAAGATTGATTAGTCACACTCAAGCCTTTTGGAATGTCGATGGAGAGTTTTTCTATGTCTCAGGAAGTGATAATCATTACTCAATTGATGACATTTTCACATTACCAACTAAAAGTCAAGAAGCATATCCTAATTACCACGACCTATGGCAAGGATTAGAGGAACTAGAATACATACCTCTTGACGTTTATGATGAAGATATTTCACATAAGAATATTAGTGATGAAGAACTGGAGCGGATGGCATCCGAGCCGTTAGATTGAAGTCAACCCTGGTCAATTCAGCAATTCATAACAAGTGTTGAGGGATAAATAGGAAGATGTTCCATCGTTTTGGGAGAATTTGAAAGAAATAGTGTACCTATTGGAGACTACTTTGTATTTTTGCCTTGCCAATGAAGAGAGAACAGTTTTTCCAATCACTTGTTCCCATATAAAAATAGCTGAAAACCCCTATTCCCATAGGGATTCCCAGCAGATTTTTTATTATGAAGATAGTAATATTACCTTAGGTACAATGCGTGTCCAGGAACTATTCTTCTTCTCCACGCCAGATTTCAGAACCTTCATCATCCCATTCGTCCAAATCTTCATCCTGAACATATTCCGTATTTTTCGCCAGACTCGTTACTAGAGAAAGTTGATATTTCTTTATCGCCTTCCAAACAGCCTCCCCTAATGGAGAGTTATCACAATGAGGTGCAATCAAGTTCATCAGTATCATTAACAGCGTATGCATTTGGGTCAAGTTCCTATAGTCTTTATCCTCTTCATCTGCTTGAATATTCATTGCATTCGTCTCAGCAATCTCATTCTTTAGTCGATAGACTTCATCTTGAAGCTGATCATTGTTGCTCTTCAGCAAATCCACAACGGCTTGCAGGACTGTTTTGCTTTCACTTTTCCTATTCTTCTTATGTTTCATAATCATAATCTAATATCTATATTCTTATTATTATCCTTGATTTGTTTGGCATTATTAGCCAGGTAATCTTGCACCGTTTCTTTAATTATTTCTCTGACTCTGTCTTCCGTCATTATGTTGGCTGCGGCTTTCTTGTAGAATTCATACCTGGCTTTTTGGCTTTCAGAAATTGCATTTCGGCTAGCATCTGACATTATGTGTCCAAAATGCGGGTTCTGTCTCCCCTTGTGGTTTCTTTTCTTCTTTCTTGCTTCATCCAATTGTTCTTCTATCATACAACTCATTTATTATCCCTTTCTTATTTCCTTAATTAGAGCATCATTAAGTTCAATCATTGCATCTGCCATCTTCTTATAGAGGCTATAGTATCTGGTTCCATCCAGCCTTAAACCGATTGATGACAGGTTCTTCCCCATTTGATGCAATTCCTTCTGTGCGAGTTTAATTTCACGATTAAAGTCAATGGATTCATTGACCTTCTGCAATGACCTGGCAACTGATTTTCGCATTATTCCCTTCAGTTCCGATTCCGTTAATCTGACTATCTTTTTCATTGGTATTCGTGTTTGCTTTATATTTATCATTCATAGATGTTATTTCTATAATATAAATATCAGAAAAAATTAAAAAGTTGAAGTCAGTTCTAAAAAAAATCACCAATTTTTTTAGAATTTTTTTTTGAGGTTCTTCATTTTCAGGAAAAACACCTACCCCCCTTCCAGAAATAGGAGTCCCAGAATTATTTTGTGACACCCCTATCTGTTATATAAAAGGATGGTTAACCTCCCCCCTGGGACTCCAGGGATTTCATACGTCCCGTATGGGGGGGCGGTGGATTTAATACAATCTTTTACTATCCTTGACTCAAAGAAAAGTATAATCAGCTTCACTTGAGGATTAAAATATCGACTGAAACACCAATATTTATAGATGTTTCAAACAATAGTAAACGCCTTTTTTATTCAATTGAAAGTGAATACTCTTCAATGGTATTAACAATCAATTATACATAGCCTTTAAGAGGATTCTTATACCTAAGATATTTTTTTATAGGGTCTCCTCCGAAAAACCTAGAACCAACTCTTTTAAGCCTATTACCATTATCTTCAATTTTAAATAATAATTTTTTTCGATCACTTGAATTACCAAACTTTTCATCAAATTCTATATCAATATCAAGTGCATTTTCATTAACGATATAATTACCATAGCCAGAGGTTATCCTTGTCCAGTGTGAATAATCATTATCAAATGCGACAAGACATACTCGTCCCGCAGTACCGTTAATTGGATAAAAATACAGAACATAATGATAATTTGGCCAATATGCTCCCCCATTAGATTCCCAGACATAACCTTGTTTGATGTATTCATAGAATTTTTTATCTGGTTTACTTTCTTCTTCAGCCTTCGTTAAGGCCTCGTTCCGCTGTCTTGCTTCCTCTTCTTCTCTCATTAAAGTTTCTCTTTGAGCATTCTTACTTAATGTTTCTATATATTCTTTATATAAGGGGGCAATGAGAAGACCAAAAATTACTATTAATAATACGAATTTAGACTTACCCTTTCCTTCTTCTTCATTGCGACCCAATAACGGTTCGGAATTTTGAAAATCATTTGTCGCATTTCTGGCCGTTGGCTGTCCACACTTTGGGCAGAACTTTGCCCCTTCTTTCAATTGAGCTCCACATTTACCGCAATATGCCATAATAATTCAAATAAATAAGACTATAACGAATACCTCTTTTCTTCTATCTGATGTTGTCATCGTCATCCTTCCGGCTCTTTCCTTTCATATTTATAACTCTTTCCCTTTTCCATAGGGCTCTCTTTCCTTCTTTGTCAACAAAACCTACATAATCTCCTACTTTTACATATGCCAGTCCTTCGTGGAAGCCTTCAGCCCTATCGTATATGCAGGGTATGATAACCTTGCCTGTTTTGTCAATATAGCCCCATTTCCCTGCTTTATACACTTTTGTCAGTCCTTCGTGGAAATTCCAAGCATCATCATAGATGCAAGGTATAATTTCCTTACCTGTCTTGTCAATGAAACCACATTTCCCTGCTTTATACACTTTTGTCAGTCCTTCGTGGAAGTCATCCGCAAATCCATATATGCAAGGTACGACATCTTTGCCGGTCTTGTCAATAAAACCATATTTATCGTCTTTTTTCACCCTAGCCAGTCCTTCCTTGAAGTCATACGCTTCATCATATATGCAGGGGGCGACCTCTTTTCCTGTCTTGTCAATAAAACCAGATTTACCGTCTTTTTCCACCCTAGCCAGGCCTTCGTTGAAGCGATACCCCCCATAATAATCATCATATATGCAGGGTATGACCTCTTTGCCGGTCTTGTCAATAAAACCAGATTTACCATCTTTTCCTACACAAGCTAGTCCTTCGTGGAAATCGATTACAAAAGAATATATGAAAGGTATAACAACATTGCCAGTCTTGTCAATACAACCAAAACATCCATCTTCTTTGACTCTTGCCAGTCCTTCGTGGAAGTCACCCGCATCATCATATATACAAGGTATGACCTCTTTGCCGGTCTTGTCAATATAACCCCATTTCCCATCTTTTTCCACACTTGCCAGCCCTTCGTGGAAGCGATAACCCTTATAACTATCATCATATATGCAGGGTGTGACCTCTTTGCCGGTCTTGTCAATATACCCTAATTTCCCATCTTTTTCCACTATTGCCAGTCCATCCGGAGAGCCCTTAAAAAATTCATATATGCAGGGTGCGATCTCCTTGCCGGTCTTGTCAATAACCCCCCATTTCTCATCTATTTTAACACCTGCCAGTCCTCCGTTGAAGTCATCCGCATTATCATATATGCAAGGTATGACCACTTTACCTGTTTTGTCAATAAAACCATATTTACCGTCTTTTTTCACCCTAGCCAATCCTTCCTGGAAGTACCCACATTCATCATATATGCAGGGGATGACCTCTTTGCCGGTCTTGTCAATATACCCTAATTTCCCATTTTTTTCCACTATTGCCAGTCCATCTTGAAATGACCTCACATTTCCATAATTCAATACAGCCTTTGCCAATCCTTCCAAACGACTATCATTTTCTTCTAAAATCTTATTGTCTGTTTCTATGTTGACAATATTGCTACTATCTCTCGAAATAGAGTTCGGGTCACTAGGTTTTCTAAGGTAATAACCGCACAGAACTAACACCACTATAAAGGCAAGTAATAGGAATAAGGGTCTTCTGCTAGAAGATCTTCCAATTTCAGGACTACAATTGACACTGAACATATCACTATCACCCTCCAAAGCCCCACATTGCTGATTCTGAGGCGTATTTGGTTCAGATGTGTGGGCTATGGGTACTTCTCTTATCCTCTTACCGCATTCAGTGCAGAATGCATCACCTTCATTAAGGGGTGATCCACAATGAGGACATTTGGGTTCCTGGAAGCCACCACAAGGGGTTCCACACTTTGGGCAGAACTTTGCCCCTTCCTTCAATTGAGCTCCACATTTGCTGCAATATGCCATAATTCTATTTGTCTGGATGTTAATACAAACCTATCCCTCTCTCTATAATAACTTTAATGCTTCTATTCCCGTTTCACATTATTATCATAATCAAATGTGCTGTTGCCTTTTTTGTCAACAACCCCAAGAACCCCATCCTTTACAACAAAAGCCAGTCCTTCGTGGAAGTCATTCGCATTATCATATATACAGGGTAGGATAACCTTGCCGGTCTTGTCAACATAACCCCATTTCCCGTCTTTTTGCACGGCTGCCAGCCCTTCGTGGAAGTCATCCGCATAATCATATATGCAAGGTATGACCACTTTACCTGTTTTGTCAATATAGCCCCATTTCTCATCTTTTTTCACCATTGCCAGCCCTTCGTTGAACCAATAATATATATAACTATCATCATATATGCAGGGTATGACCTCTTTGCCGGTTTTGTCAATGAAACCACGTTTCCCATCTTTCTCCACCATTGCCAGTCCTTCGTAGAAGTCATAACCTTTATCATATATGAAGGGTATGACCTCTTTGCCGGTCTTGTCAATGAAACCACTTTTCCCATCTTTTTCCACACAAGTCAGCCCTTCGTGGAAGTCATCCGCATAATCATATATGCAAGGTATGACCACTTTACCTGTTTTGTCAATATAGCCCCATTTCTCATCTTTTTTCACCATTGCCAGGTCTTCGTGGAAGTTACCCGCATCATCAGATATACAAGGTATGACCTCTTTGCCATCCTTATCAATAAAACACCATTTTCCATCTTTTCTCACTTTTGCCAGGCCTTCGTGGAAGTTACAAGTAAGACCATATATGCGGGGTAGTATGACCTCTTTGCCGGTCTTGTCAATGAAACCACTTTCCCAATCTTTTCTCACTACTGCCAGTCCTTCGTGGAAATACCAAGCAAAACTATATATGCAGGGTATGACCTCTATGCCGGTCTTGTCAATGAAACCACTTTTCCCATCTTTTTCCACACAAGTCAGCCCTTCGTGGAATTCGGCAATATCTATGTTGTAGTTTGGCAACGCTTTTGCTAGTCCTTCTAATGAATAATCATCCTCCTGATTTTCTAAGGAATCATCGTTCTTCTGATGTTCCAAGGAATAATCATTCTTATAATTATTCCAAGCGTACCACCCACCACCGGCAATTGCCAGAACCAAGAAGAGCAGAAGAAGTGACTTGGATGCTGAAGTTTTTTCACTTATTACTGAATGGTCTACTTTATCTGATCCATAATGAGGACATTTAGGTTTTGTCGGCTCTGATGATATGACCTTAGGCACTTCATCAATTCTCTTGCCACATTTCGTGCAGAATGCATCACCTTCATTAAGGGGTGATCCACAATGAGGACATTTGGGTTCTTGGAAGCCACCACAAGGGGTTCCACACTTTGGACAGAACTTTGCACCTTCTCTCAATTGAGTTCCACATTTGCTGCAATATGCCATAATTCTATTTGTCTGGATGTTAATACTAACCTATCCCTCTCTATATAATAACTATGGTGGTTTCTATTCCCGTTTCACCTTATTATCATAATCAAATGTGCTGTTACCCTTCTTGTCAACAACACCAAGAAGCCCATCCTTTTTAACAAAAGCCAGTCCTTCGTGGAAGTCTTCTGCGCTATCATATATACAGGGTATGACCTCTTTGCCGGTCTTGTCAGTATAACCCCATTTCCCATCTTTTTTCACTCTTACCAGCCCTTCGTGGAAAGAATTCGAACCATCATAGATGCAAGGTATGACCTCTTTGCCGGTCTTATCAATAAAACTATGCTTCCCATTTTTACTTGCCCAAGCTAGCCCTTCCTGAAAGCTACCAGCACTATCATATATGCCGGGTATGACCTCTTTGCCGGTCTTATCAATACACCCCCATTTTCCATCTTTTATTACCCAAGCTAGCCCTTCGTGGAAGCCATAACTTTCATCATATATGCAGGATATGACCATTTTGCCAGTCTTATCAATATAACCGCATTTTCCATCCTTTTTCACGCTTGCCCGTCCTTCGTGGAAACTATAACCTTCATCATATATGCAGGGGATGACCACTTTGCCAGTTTTATCAATATAGCCAGACTTCCCGTCTATTGTCACTCTTGCCAGTCCTTCGTGAAAACCTTTCTCATCAGAGGGTAAGTTTTCCTTATCATATATGCAGGGTATGACCTCTTTGCCAGTACTGTCAACAAACCCACGTTTCCCGTCTTTTATTACCCAAGCTAATCCTTCGTTGAAGTCACCCGCATCATCATATATGCAGGGTAAGACCTCTTTGCCAGTCTTATCAATAAAACTTTGTTTCCCATTTTTACTTACCCAAGCTAACCCTTCGTGGAAGTCACCCGCATAAACATATATGCAAGATATGACCATTTTGCCGGTCTTATCAATATAACCCCATTTCCCATCTATTGTTACTCTTGCCAGTCCTTCGTGGAAGTTATGAGGATAAGGGGCATAGTTTGGCAATACTTTTGCTAATCCTTCTAATGAATAATCATTCTTGTAATTATTCCAGTCAAAACATCCACCACCAATTCCTTTCTGAAGACCAATAACTATTAAAAGAATGATTAGACCAACTAACCCCAAAACAATTCGTTTCATACGTGGATAAGGTTTCTTGGGCTCTTTATCTAATTCGTCTTTGTTTCCAAAGATTTCTTCTTCCCTTATCTCACCTTCTTCAACAATCTTTGCCCCCTCTGATAGTGTTATAGGTTGTTTGCCACTATTTTCACTTATTACAGGATAATCATCTTCATCTGATTTACATAGGGGAGATACATTTTTGACAGGCTCAGATGATGTGGTCTGGGACACTTCATCAACTCTCTTACCACACTCCGTGCAAAATATATCACCTTCATTAAGGGGTGATCCACAATGAGGACATTTGGGTTCCCGGAAGCCACCACAAGGGGTTCCACACTTCGGGCAGAACTTTGCCCCTTCTTTCAATTGAGCTCCACATTTACCACAATATGCCATAATTCTTTTTGTCTCGATGTTAATACCGAACCTATATATATTATCACTATAATCCCTGAAACAATACTAATAGCAAAATCCCAAAGAATCTGAATATCCATACTTACTTTTCTCTTTTTCCCTTTGCAACTTGTTTCACATTATTATCATAATAATCAAATGTGCTGTTACCTTTTTTGTCAACAACCCCAAGAACCCCATCCTTTATAACAAAAGCCAGTCCTTCGTAGAAGCCAGTCGCATCATCATATATGCAAGGTATGACCACTTTACCTGTTTTGTCAATATAGCCCCATTTCCCATCTTTTTTCACTCTTACCAGCCCTTCGTGGAATGTTGGCCTATCATAGGGTTGAATATCGTAGATGCAGGGGATGACCTCCTTGCCTGTTTTGTCAACAAAACCATATTTCTCATCTTTTGTTACATAAGCCAGTCCTTCGTAGATGTCATCCGCATAATCATATATACAGGGTATGACCTCTTTGCCGGTCTTGTCAATGTAACCATATTTATTTTCTTTTAGCACTACTGATAATCCTTCTTGGAAGCCATTCGCACCATCATATATGCAGGGGATGACCTCTTTGCCGGTCTTGTCAAAACAGCCCTTTTTCCCGTCTTTTTCCACAATTGCCAATCCTTCTTGGAAGCCATTCGCACTATCATATATGCAGGGTATGACCTCTTTGCCGGTCTTGTCAATGTAACCATATTTCCCACCTTTTCCCACGTGTGCCAGTCCTTCGTTGAAGGCAAACGCATAATCATATATACAGGGTATGACCTCTTTGCCGGTCTTGTCAATGTAACCACGTTTATTTTCTTTTAGCACTACTGATAATCCTTCTTGGAAGCCATTCGCACTATCATATATGCAGGGTATGACCTCTTTGCCGGTCTTGTCAATGTAACCATATTTATTTTCTTTTTGCACTACTGATAATCCTTCTTGGAAGCCACAAAGAGCATCATATATGCAAGGGATGACCTCTTTACCTGTCTTGTCAACCGACCCATATTTACCATCTTTTTCTACACAAGCTAGTCCTTCCTTGAAGACACACGCATAATCATATATACAGGGTATGACCACTTTACCTGTTTTGTCAACAAAACCATATTTCTCATCTTTTGTTACATAAGCCAGTCCTTCGTAGATGTCATTCGCACTATCATATATGCAGGGGATGACCTCTTTGCCGGTCTTGTCAATGAAACCGTATTTCCTTGCTTTATACACTTTTGCCAGCCCTTCGTGGAAACTTTCTACATCTACATCATCATCATATATGCAGGGGATGACCTCTTTGCCTGTTTTGTCAATACAGCCCCATTTCCCGTCTTTTCGCACGTCTGCCAGCCCTTCGTTGAAGAAGCAGAGACGTGCGGCATAGTTTGGCAACGCTTTTGCTAGTCCTTCTAATGAATCATCATTCTCCTGATTTTCTATGGAATCATCATTCTCCTGATTTTCTATGGAATCATCGTTCTTCTGATGTTCTAAGGGATTATCATTCTTGTAATTATTCCAAACGTACCACCCACCACCGACAATTGCTAGAATCAAGAAGAACAGAAGAAAAGACTTGTATGTTGAAGTTTTTTCACTTATTACTGGATTATCATCTTCATCTGATTCACGATGGGATGATAATGTTTTGACAGGCTCAGATGATTCAGTTATCAGTTCATCCTTTATGACTTTACCACACTCCGTGCAAAATGCATCACCTTCATCAATGGGAGCTCTACAGTGAGGGCATTTGGGCTTTGCTGGCTCTGAAGATGTGGTCTGTGGCACTTCATCAACTCTCTTGCCACATTCTGTGCAGAATACATCACCTTCTTCCATTATTGCTCCACAGTGTGGGCATTTGGGTTTTGCCGGCTCTGAAGATGTGGTCTGAGGCACTTCATCAACTCTCTTACCACACTCCGTGCAAAATGTATCACCTTCATCAATGGGAGCTCCACAGTGAGGGCAAATGCTTCCCTGCCGTATTACCATTTCCTTTTTGGCTATATCGTTATCCTCAATAGGTTGTGGTGCTTGTTTTGGCATAAACCTGCTGTCATCATCTACCTGATTGACAGGTTTGGCTACAACATATCCATCATTTCTGACAGCAAAGCGGTTTTTACAGTTAGGACAGGAAAATGTCATTTCCACTACGACATCATCCAGTTCCAAGTCGTATTCGCTTTTGCATCTTGGACATTTTATTATCATATGCTGTTGTTTACAAATTTATATCTTTTTAGAAACAATGAATGCAACCTACGCAAGAGATCAGTTGCTTTACTGTTGTTGATCAGTGAATATAGAATGCAAAGATACTCACTTATTTTGGTTTAATCAAAAGAAATTCAAATAAAAGAAACCAAAACTGCGCACAAGCCCCAAAATGTGCATTATTTCAGACTTGAAGGCCTGGATCGTATTGTGATAAAAATGAGAAAATGAAAAAAGTGAGAATTAAGAGAAAGTGTCCATATGAATTTGTCAGAAATCTTTCTCCCTAATATAGTATATAATGCCTTTTGTAAACAATTTGTCTAACCAATCCACAGAGTCGCCATAGAAGCTATTTCCAGGCTCGCTGTAGCGTCACAACAATTCTGGTGGACAACTATAAGCCTGAAGATTTAAAACCCTTCACGCACGCACGTGTGCATATACAAACATTATATTTTGTAATAGAAGTAACTTTGGGATTCATCGTGATATTTATATTCATAGGCTGCAAATGTGGTGACATTTGTATTGCTGAATAACTACTTTAAATATAAGTATTACGATGAAATACACAACATTAGAGAACTACACAAATTATGAAATTTACGACAATGGAATGATAATCAGCAAAGAAAGAACGGGCAGGAATGGTTGGCATTATAAAAGGAAGGAAATACGCCCGACGAAGGCAAAAAACGGCTATATGACAGTCAGGCTAACTTCAGATTGCGGACATATTAAGCAGTTTTATCTTCATAGGTTGGTCTATATGGCTTTTAATGGCGAAATTGGAAAGCTGGAGGTGGCGCATATCGATGGTAATCGATCTAACTGTGCTCTCAGCAACCTTCTAGCCGTTACACACACCGAGAACTGCAGAAGTGAAGTGTCAAGGGAGAGATACAGGATGGCGAATTCTTTGGATAAAGGAAAGTTTAACCGTGAACGTATGCAGAAAGCCAGGACTAAAGAATACTATGCGAAGCTGGTTAGAACATACAAAAAACTGAAACAGGAACACAATCGTTGCGGCATAATGATGCTGATGAAGGAAGGTCATTGCGGATATTACCGAGCCTGTAGGATCATTGCTGAAGTGGAAGGCCTAAAAAAATAGTTCCCTAGAAATTTGGAATTACGAAAAAATAAATATATCTTTGCCATATTGATAAATAATACCATAGGGGAAAGGAGAGCCGTTAATCCTCTCATCCCCTTTTTTGTAAAAACATAAATAAATTTATGACAGATAGTAATAACAAAGTGGGCTATCAGTTCACTCCGATGCCCAAGCAGCTAACACATCTATTGGATGTTAACCTACGAAGTATGCTGTTCGCACTGATTGATGCCAGTGACTACTTCGCTGATGAAGACGGTTGGTTCTATAGGTCAAACGCTGACCTGCAAAGTGATTCTTCATTAAGCCAGAACCTCGTAAAAGCCACAGTTGATACCCTATTCATCTACAGCTTCCTGGAAGTCAAATGTGTGGGAAAAGGTAAGAAGAGGGAGCCTAATGGTTACAGGCTGAACAAGGATAAGTTCCAGTTCTTTGAAGGACTCGATATGAACTCCGACATTAGAAGACCAGAGAACAGGATCAACACCATTGACTACAAAGGCAGTGGCTATCATCCTTCATACCTTGATGACGAACCAGAGAGATTCCTTCCAGAGTTGGTGAAGGGTAAGATTATCTGGGATTCTGTCAATCCTACAAAAGCCTCAACAACTGAAGACACAGCAGCCCCAACAACAGAAACTACAAAGGAACTTACAACTGATGTTACAAAAAGTGACAACAATATAGATAATATAGAAAGTATAAATAATAAAGAATATATAGATAATATATATAATTTAGATAATATAGAAAATGTAAACAATAAAGATAATATAGATTCTAATAATAATAAATTATTTAATAATATATTAAAAGAGAAAAAAGACTTAAAAGAAAAAGAAGTTGAAGACAAAGAACTGGAATCAGAGTTTTGCAAGGAGATACCAGATGAAACCAGGAATAAAGGAAAAAGGTTCAGGGAATTCACAGGTACACCAACGAGATTAGGTCTGCCAAACGAGATGAATCTTAATGATTATCTCAGAAGAGTTAAAGAACTGGAAGAAAGTGGTATCAAGGTATGGGGATAGTTGGGTCGCATACACCACCTTTTGGTGGTGATGCTCCAGTCCAATGAATTTAAATATGATACGCCACCACACACTCCAATGGTGTGGTGGCACACATATCCAGGAATATATCCTATTTTATATATCTTTCTCAAGGACTTAAAAGAAGATACTGTAAGAAGGAAGGGGATAAACACTGGCGAAGCCACATCAGCTCCCAGCCTAAACCAAACCTCCCCCCCCCTCGTTCCGCTCGTCCCCCCTCTCCATAGGGACGGGTTTGTACAAGCACCAGATGAACTCTATGATTAACGATGAGAGCAACTTGACCTGATTATGCTATGTATGCTTTGTGCTGTCCGAACTAGGAATGTCAAAGCTTTGTTCCGACACGTACATTGTCAGAAGTTTGTTGTTTCTGGTCTTTTTTTTGTTAAAAAAAACAAATTTTTGATACACTTAGGGAAATTTTTCCCTAGCTTTACACCTGGAAGTTTGTAAAGTATGAAAAGAGATATTAATAAGTTTTATATTGAGGAAAGTAAGAAGGCTCCCAATGCTGAGATTATTGATTTTTGGAACAACAATGAAACGGATGCTGTTTGCATTGCAAGAAGCCTGCATTCAACCAATGTCAAGAAACAGCAGACAAGAGGCAACAAGTTGACTATAGGCACTGTATTCAGTGGAATAGGCTCGCCAGAACAAGCTTTAAAACGTCTTGGCATTCAATATAAGATCGCATTCGCCTGCGACAATGGGGATCGTACTATTAATATCGACTATGAGAAAGAACTTGCACACGTCAGGAGGCTTGGGACTATTGAGCAAAAACGTATTTACGTGGACAACCTTTATAAGACTCATACACGCAAGAAGAACTTTGTACAGCAGTCCTACCTGGCTAATTATCAAGTTGAAAATGGAAATTTCTTCCAAGATGTCAAGTTGTTAGATGGTTCTGATTTCAAAGGTAAAATCGATTTATTCATTGGTGGAAGTCCTTGTCAGAGCTTCTCAGTTGGGTCTGCTACAAGGCTAGGATTTGAGGACACAAGGGGTACTTTATTCTTCGAATACTGCCGTTTGGTCAATGAGATACAACCGAAAAGCTTCATTTATGAGAACGTCTTTGGTGTCCTTCGACACGATAATGGTAATACCTGGCAGACTATGTTGAACTCGTTTGATGATCTAGGATATCATTATAAGTGGTGTGTCCTTAACGCAAAGGATTATGGAGTTCCGCAAAGCAGGAAAAGGGTGTTTGTGATTGGCTTCAAGGACAAGGAAGTCTGTGACAGATTTAATTTCCCAGAACCAGTAGAGCTTAAACGTACTATGCAAGACTTCTTGGTGGATGCTGTAGTGGATGGCGGTATGCAAAACGTTAATGGGGAACTAACGGCTATTACAAGTGAGAAAGGTAAACCAGATGAAAAGTACTTTTTATCAGAAAAGATGAAAAAATACGTATTAACACCTGGAACCAAAAACTTTACCAGAAAGATTGAAACTGACAAGCAAATAGCAGCTGCGCTTGTAAAGAATGTATACAATACATATAGGGCTGGTATCAATAACTATGTCACAGTAGGCGATAGGCTAAGACACTTGACCGTCAGGGAATTATACAGACTTATGGGGTTCCCAGATGATTATAAGATAGTCGTATCAAGGGTACAGGCAGGAAGACAGGCTGGAAACTCAATAGTTGTTGATGTAGGAATGGCAATAATTAGAGAGGTGTTGAATAGCATACAATACAATCCAAACACTTGTATTGTAACCAATGCCTCAACTACGTGCCATTTCATTCCCATCTATAGTCTTCAAACTATCAGCAATAGTACACAAGCTATACAAATGCCAAGGTCAGGAAGGAAAGTCGACTGGTATATTGGTGGGTATGAAATGCCACAATGTACAGCACGAGGAACACCTGTGAGCATTAGTATACCCACAATGTGCGGATAAACAATTCGTCTTTTGAGAAGAATAAACTCATAAAGAAGGCTTGTTCCATTATAATTAGAGGAATTGGGATTGCCCAGGAGACAGTCTCAGCCAATCTTACCAGAGGCATTTCCCTCTGGCAGATATCCTTCACGTTCCATTTTTTCACGGACTGCCTGGTTAATGTACCTGCCTCTATTTTGTGAGAATTCTGACGAGTAGAATATATCATACAGGTCACGGTCAAGTTTAAGGGCAACCTGTTTTTTGCTGTCTTCTTTTGGCTTGCGTCCAGCACCCGGACGTGATCCACCGTGTTTCTTTTCTTCTTTCATAACTATTTTTTGAGCAAAGTTACAAAGAATTATATAACATATACATACAAAAAGAAAAAGATTAGTAATTTTTAGTATAACCTTATTCAAGTGCTTATAAGTGTGAATAAAATTGCGGTTATACCGTTTTCAAGCTAAAGAATATTAATTATTAGATTAAAGTTATACCATATTCAAAAATTAGTTGTATCTTTGTACCCAGAAACAAGAAACAATAGTATTCACATTTAAATTATTAAGGTTATGTTACAGACATCATCAGTAGTTGCATTAAGCGACAAGACCATTGAGAGAGCAAATGCCATCGCACAATCTACAGGATCACTTGAAATTGGCCTGCTGAAATCAGTCCAGGTAGAACTTCTCCTGGAGAAACTTCATAACTCTATCTGTCACTTCGTATATATCAAGAAGAGTACAGGAGAACTGAGAGAGGCCTGGGGTACTTTGGCGCACAACCTAGTGTCAGCGAAGGTTAAGGGCTGCCAACGCAGAAACAACCCCAACTGCATCTGTTACTATGACGTAGAACGTGGAGAGTTTCGCAGCCTGTTGCTTCAGAACCTGGTCAAGGTCTATTAAGAGGAGATATGGGAACCCTACTCAACAAGTAGGATTCCCTTTATAATATATAAATAAGGTATATAGTATGAACAAGGATAATAAAAGAATCTGGAGGAAACCAACGCTTAATCAAGTTGGAGGGCTGTTGAGGGCGTGTCTCTAAAGAAGCGAGTCGTACTTAGTTAAGTCAAAGGTAGGAAATTAAGATTTATTAACACCGATTACACAAGTAATATGTTCCGTCCCCAGATGTAATTTTAATCGTTTTCAAGCAAAATATAGTAATTTTTATGGAGAAAAGAAGATTTGTAAGTTGGCGAAGGGTTAGCACCCAAAAGCAAGGGAAAAGCGGATTGGGCTTGGAAGCGCAACAATCCATCATCAACTATTTCGTCGCAGAGGCAGATGGCGAACTGATCGCTGACTATTATGAGACATACACAGGCAAAAACCTTCACGGTTGTACTGAACTTCAGAAAGCAATGGAATTTGCCAAGAAAAACAATGCAACGCTAGTAATCGCCAAAAGTGACAGATTCCGTAACCTAGAGCAAGCCCTGGAGGTTTATCGATCGATGGAAGGAAACATATACTTCTGTGATGTGCCGATGTCAGAAGACAAGGCAACATACAAATTTATGCTATCGCTGAGCTGGAGTCTAGCAGAACGTGAAGCAGCCATAACGTCGTTACGTACACGCCAAGCCCTCGCAGCCAAAAGAGCCAGGGGCGAAAGTGTTGGCAATCCAAATGCTGTTATTACTAATTCTATGCGGGAAAATAGCAAGGCTACCAGGAAACAAGATGCCAGGCTAAATGACAACAATAGAAAAGCCTACAAGCTGACAATGTTCCTGAGACAGCAGAATAAGTCATTTGCAGAGATTGCCAGAGAGTTGAATGATGGCGGGTACGTTACATCAATGGGTAAACATTGGCAGACTGTACAAGTTCAGAGGCTTGTCGCACTTTATGAGTCTGCTATTGAAAGTGAGATTACAAATTATACTGATAAGGCTACTAGGTATGATTATATAAATGGTAAGTGGCATAAAGTATGAAAAATCCCATCTACTGTAGTGGTAGGTGGGATTAATACTTATTCTTCAGTAATTTCTATATCTTCTATGGCATCTATGCCTTCTAAATATTTACCAGCAGAAATGCAATTTTTAATAGCAGAATGTATTATTAAAGTGCCAGCTATAGCCATTAAGCCTAAGTATATAGGTGCAGCCGACATAGCATTATTATCACCAGTCCAGTTTGTACCCAACTCCCTTAAGGATACAGTACCTGTTACCCCAAATACATTTAGTGTAAAGAAAAAAGCACCCAATATTGGGGGAATTAAAAAAATAATGCCAATAATTAGTTGTATTGCACCTGATATAAATGCAAGACCTCCAATAAAAGGCTCGCCATTTTTAATAAAATGAATCTTTTTCATATTGCTTTGTATTTATTTGTTTGTTGTATTATCAAGATTTGTTTTCACCTTCTATATTAGATGGGATTTTCTTAGCCTTCTTATATGCATCTAGTGTTTCTTTTGTATAGGCTCTGATTATCCGATTATGTTTCTTCCATTATTTCTTATTTAATAGCTTATCTACGAACTTATCTATTTTCTCGCTATATCGTCTATAAACCACAAACAGTATAGCAGGAAGAATAAATACATATACTATAAATTCTGAAAAGTCATAAAAGCGATTATCCCAATTACAATAAACATAATCATCAAAATCATCCTCGTGGGCTGTAAAGGGGAAAAAATAGCTAGATGCCTTGAACAGTTTTTTACCTATTAATAAATAAAGATTTGCCAAAACCCATATAAAGTAGATTATCCAAACAGGCTTACTAACTATCCCTTTCTGGGTGTTACCTTGTGACTTTCCACAGTGCTTACAGAATGTGGAATTATCATCTATTTCCTTACCACAATGTTTACAGTACATATTTACTTAACTGATATATTCTTAAACAAAAAACTACATAAGAAGATAGAACCATAAGTATCCAAAGAAGATTTATAGCAATTAGTATTATAATCAAATACGTTGTTCTTTCGTTATAAATTAGTCGGTAAACTTGATTGCAGTTCCATACACTATTGCTTCTGGATAAGGTTTACCATAAGTATTTGACTTAGTGCTTGCAGATACCATAGTGATTCCAATCACACCATCAGCATCCTTTTTTTTTGCTTGTTGCTCTAAATCTTTAATACCATTATCAAGCATCTCGCAAACATCTCCACAATAATCATCCGCTTCTACAAAAGTCCTAACAACGTCTACGACTTCATAGTTTCTTCCCTTAACATCTGGTAAAGTTGATTTGTACATACTTTTGTTTTTTTTAGTTTTTTATATACTTACTATCTTTGTTGGTTTATTCTTTTCTTTGGCATAGTCTAAGGTAAACTTAGTACCTCTACTAGTACCATCCCAGAAGGCTAGTACACAATCACATTCATCTACTATCAGCTTATTCCTTTCTAGTGGCGCACCCTTACCATACTTATCATAGTTAGGGAAGTACTCTATAAGTTTAAGCCCTTTCTTCTTCGCAAACTCCCTAGCATAGGTATCAGCACCCTTTGCACCACCTGATACTATTACATCGGGGATGTACTTTAGACAAGTACCTATGTCTACTAGGGGGAAGGTTCTATTACCCATAATTGCTAGTTTCATCCTAAAGATATTAATGTATTTTATGCAGATTCAGAATATAATTCGTTAGACAAGGAATCATTTGAGCATATTTTCAGATTCCCTGAATCTAAATAAAGTAAATCCATATCCAAATAGTCTTTAACAAATGGAATCTGCCAAGCATTTTTAGGTATGCTTGCTGTAAATGCCAAGCCTAATCGTCTTGGGTTAGGACTATTTTTCTTCATTAAGAAATTATATTGATGTACTTGACCAATTGCAGTTCTTAAACGAGCAATAAAATTAGATGGTGTTATACTCTTAACCTCAACCATAAATTCCCTTCCTTTATATTGAACAAACAAATCAACGGTTTTGGGATCTACAAAGACATTTGCCCCCTTTGAGGAACATTCTTTCGCTATTAGATTAACCATTCCATCGTGAAGCATACTTCCTACTTTGGATTTGTTATAATCATATTCGGAAACCACTAACTTATGACTTGGATTATGAGGTAAATCAATTTGCTCAAATGGTTTCAAATTAATGCCCTTATGTTCAATTGGCAATTCTTCTATTGTTTTCTTTTGCGCAGTCCCTTGCTTATCTTGAGTCGCTTCAAGAATCATTGAACTATTTCCCTTAATAGCAGTATCTTCTTTAGGGATTAATTGGGTGGCAATATTTATATTCCCATAGAACGAGAACCAATTATATTTGTATTCTTCTTTGTTTAAAGAATTAATATACCAAAAAGAATTAGGATCAGATAACTGCTCACATATTTCATCAACAGCATCAAGGTTATCTAAAGCATATTGAGTAAGAGTTAAGCTACTATTAATCTTAGTCCCTGTAATTTTGAATAAGGGGGTTTGATTAAGAAGCTTCATCCAATCTTGCAGATTTCTCCTTGCTCTAATTACTGGTTGTAGATTGGTTTGGCCACTTGCCCTTGAATCAATAATATTAGTTACACAAAGAGGTATATCGCTATGATTAGTACATCTTGCAACAAATATTTGTAATTCATTTAATGATATTGTTGTATTATTGGTGAGTTTATACAATTCTACCATTACTTTCCAAATAACAACAGCAGGACGAATTTGAACCTTACAAATTGATTGCAATTCTGCCAATGAGTCTATGTTGTTATATTTAGAAGGGAGGGTCATTCTTAATGAGGAACTTATGTCAGTTTTATGTCCATTGGGATACTGATACTTTAAGGTCTGCAAAGTAATTAGTTCCTCGTAAGATACTGAACCATCAGCATAGGCAATGGCTATAGGGGTTAGTATTATTTTGTCACTAATCTTTGCAGAATAAATCAATCCAAATTCCGATAATATTTGTTGATAATCTCTCCAAGCATCTACCTTGTTACTATCTGCCCTATAGTTGTCTGTTACAAGTCCGTGAGTTACTATATAATTATTTATATAGTTAGAATCAATAGGTTTCCCATTTAATTCTATACAAGCAAATATCAAGCCTTTAATAACTTCTTCGGATATTACACCTGAATGTTGTGTTACAGGCCAACTCCATCCTTCGTATGGTAGATTTGGAAACATATTATTGATCTTCTAAAATTGTTCTAATATTCATCAGAATCTCATATGCCATTAAGACGGGAACAGCATTACCAACTTGACGATATTGGTCAGTCGTAGAGCCACAAAATTCATACCAATCAGGGAAACTCTGAAGCCTAGCGGCTTCTCTTACCGTAATAACTCTAGGTTCATAAGGATGTATATGAGGACGACCACCGCCAGCTGAAGATCCTACTAGAACTGTACCAGATGGCACATCTGGATTTATTCTATCAGTATGGTCGGTTCTATCTCTACCACCCTGAGGAATTTGCTCATATCTAGCCCTAACTCTTGGTGTGTGAATTCTAATTTGATGATTAGGCACACCATCCAAATCCTCTAATGCCCATCTGCTAGGCACTCTTTCAGGAAGGTTTCTTACGTATTTCCCACGCGGGCTTGTTGGATACTCAAAATCTTCACAATTGATGTCAGGTCTAAAACCTACAATAATAACTCGTTCTCTCGATTGTGGTATGCCATATTCATACGCATTGCATCTTCTCATAAACAAGGTATATCCCGTTGTTTCTTGCATATACTCCCATAGATTACGAAAATCATCACCATTGTTTACAGTAAGTAAACCTGGTACATTTTCGAAAACAAATGCCTTCGGTTGCATACCTGCAACCAACTCAATATATTTAACCGTAAGTTGTCCTCGGGGATCATTTAATGCCCTCCTTCTGCCTAGAATACTAAATGATTGGCAAGGGGGGCCAGCTATCATTAAATCCAAATCTGCTTCTCCTAAAGTTGATATTTCTCTCAGTATTTCTGGAGTTAATTCCATTGCATCATCAGAATAAATATTAACATTAGGTAAATTATGATGAATAGTTTCAATGAAAGCAGGTTTTATGTCACTAGCTAATAAAGTTCTAAAACGAGCTAGATATGCACCTAAATCAAGGCCACCACCACCACTAAACAAACTAATGCAAGTGAGGTTTGTTGGTCTTCTTCTTCCAAAGGAATTGAGTCTTTTTAAATATGGATTGGACATTTTTAATATTAATTATTTTTGATTTGACAATTGACTATTTGCTTGAATAATGCTACTTAATTTACGATTAAGTTCAGTAGCGGAATTTAGGGCTTCTACAACTCTGTTGTACTCTTCCCTAGGAACAACATCCTGATTTTCGCTAAATAGTCTATCTAAAGCAGGTGTTACAGAAATTGGAATTTGTGTTATTCCTTTCTCCCAATTCTGCACAGTTCTAAAATGCACACCTATTTCATCAGCTAACGCTTGTTGAGATAGCTTTGCCTTTATTCTTGCTTCCTTAAATAACTCCTTATTCCATTGCATATAGCACAATTTTTGTGTGCAAATATAACAAAAAAAGCACAAAATAAAGACACGCACACACAATATTTAGTCTTTTTTATGCTTAGCAGTAAAAACAAAGGGTAGTCGAAACCACCCTTTCTAATAAGTAATATATCAGCAATACCTACTTGATGTTCAAAATCGGGTTATGTTTATCCTTTACTTCCCACATCCCATCAAAGACATCGATGCCTGATGTACCATCCTTGAATAGAACCTACTTGTTATCGTGAATGGTGAACAAGCCGCCATTCCATCCTTCAGAAAGACAGTCAATATGCCAAATATACGTAATATATATTGTTGTGATCTAGGTCATTTCAAATATTATTCTTATCTTTGCACAATCAATGTGTAACTGAGAGCCTTATGCATATAGACAAGACTATTTCCATTTATGTTGCCAGCAGTTGGCGAAACGAGCATTATCCAGAAGTTGTGACCCAACTTAGGGAGGCAGGATTTGATGTGTACGACTTCCGCAATCCCCCTTCAGGCGATCCTGGCTTCAAGTGGGGTAATGTTGATCCTGATTATATGGAATGGACTCCGCAGAAGTATCGGGATATGCTGATGCATCCGATGGCAGTACGGCAGTTTGGAAATGACATAAAGGCAATGGAGGCTTGTGATGCTTGCGTCCTGGTGCTGCCTTGTGGAAGGAGTGCCCACACGGAAGCAGGATGGTTTGCTGGGCGAGGAAAGAAAGTTCTGGCTTATGCAGGAACCAGAGCTGATGTATAAGCTCTTTGATAGAGTATGCTGTTCAATAGAGGAATTGATTAATGCTTTGAAATCATTATGTGGTGGCGAATTCTCGTTTTCTTAACAGGAGGTTTGGCACTATATCTTGTGCTCATTTTAGTTGCTGTTATGGGACTATCTTTAATTCCTTGGCAGTATCTACTTTTTATGGCTATTTGTGGACTTGTGTATCTTGTTTGTTATTTTGCCAGGGAATATGAAAAAGGGAAGGCACACAGAGAATGGCTGAGAAAATACAAGAGAAGGTTGAAGCAAGAGGAACTTAATAGGGAAAAGAAGCAAAGAAAACCTTTCAAGCGACTGCATAAAAAGAATTAAACAACAATTCCTAATGTATCGGGAATATCAAAAACTCGATATTCCCTTTATGCTGACGTTACATTACACTTTTAATGTAACATATTGAGTTAAAGTGGGTTAAATGAATCGTTTGACCATTGTCGTTACAAAGAAAACCCTTATATTTGCACTCATATTAAATAATAGTTGCAGTATGAAATGGTTTAAGAATTCGTGTTGGGAATCGATTCGTTTGTATGCATTGATATTTCTTATTGTTGGTGGCATCTTTGGATTTGCTGCTTATGTCCACGATAAGAATAAGGGCTTGACTCCTTTGGAGCAGTTAAATGTATCTGAATTTACCTACAAGGGGCATCAGTATATTATCTTTAAGGATAAGAATCTGTTGAAGAATGGTAGTGTGGTTCATAATCCTGATTGCAAATGTTTCTCAATGGATTGTGACAGCATATAATACAATTTGCCGAGTCGTTATTTTATACGCATTATTATAATATAGTTTGGACGTTTCAGATATATTTGCTATCTTTGCATCCGTAACTAAAAATTAGCTTATGGGATTCTTCGATAAAAAACCTAAGAATGATGGCGGCTTGTTTGGAAGCAAGTATGAACCAGATGCTTGGCGCAAGAACATACCGTATAACGATACCCACGATTCTCATATTTGGGATTAGGGCGCATCTGATAATGATGGATACGATTATCCTGATGGAAGTAAGCGGGAACTTAAAGAGGCCGTAGCAGGAAATGAAAATTATGTAAGAGAATCAAAGTGAAAGAATAGTAACATAAATCGTTTTAAACAAGAGAATTATGAAAAAAAGATTATCGTTCATTTGTTTTGTTGTTGGAATATGTATTATTTCAATTACGGGTAGTGGCTGCAAAAGCCGAAACCAGAATCAAGCAAATGATTCTATCGTTACAGAAAGTTCTTCTGATGAACTTGCGCAGTTCAGAAAGATATTCACAATCGAAAACATTTTAAGCCTTTTAGATAATCCAAAGAATAAATCCTTTGCTCAGAAATGCGGTCTTGAATTCATATTAGAAGATACAGATGAATATGGAGGATATCAAATAATTTATGGTTACGATGTTGAGAAAGGGAAAAAGACAGATAACTGGTATGATATTAATGCTTTATCTGAACATTCTACCTATTTCAAATATGAATGTTGTGAAAGTGTAGGCTGGATGGCTTATTTCAAAAGTAAAGAAGATGCAGATTATTTTATTAATGAAGCGAAAAAACACGGATTTACGAAAAAGGATGATTGCTATACAAATGGCAAATGGGGAATGCAAATTACCGAATTTGAAGATTGGTGTCAATGCCAGATTTATGAATACGCAGAATATGAAGAAGCCGAAGAAGGTTCATCTTCTAACAATGAAATCTCAGAAAGCAATAATCAGGTAATATCTTCATCAGCAGAAAGGCAGTTTAGAAATGAAGATGATGTCTATATGAATTTCGTAAGTCAAACTTTTATCGATAATAGCGGATTGAAGATAAGATTTGGTGGTAATGGAGAAATGGAAATTGACGGTGATTACGCTGGTATAGCTACAGTTAAATCATATAATTTGCAAAGAGCTATTCTTAAATATAGCGGTGGAGTATATGGTGAAGGATTCATTATCTTATCAATTGAAGGTGGCCAAGCCAAGTTGATTGACCCTAATGAACCAAGCAGCGTGTGGTATAGAAAAAGAACCTTCTAAATGATAGCGTGTGCAAAGTTAACGAGAATTGGGAGAAGAGAGGAAACAAATATATTTTCCATACAAGTGATTTTGGGAATGAGTTCCTTGACACTCTTATTGTCCGTCCCGACAAGGGAACTGCTACATTTGTTCGTATTAAGTATTAAATAGGGAAATATGAAACTGATTAAAGGAGAGTTTGAAGAGAGGCTGAATCTGCTGTTAGCACCATCCATAAGGGCCGGATTCCCAAGTCCTGCAGAAGATTATCTGTCTGACAGTCTAGACTTCAACAGAGACCTTATAAAGCATCCTGAAGCAACGTTTTATGGTCGTGTGGAAGGTGACTCAATGATCGGGCTTGGCATCGAAGAGGGCGACATTGCCGTGATAGATAGGAGCATCGAGCCAGAACACAGTGACATTGTTGTTGCTTACATTAATGGTGAGTTCAATATTAAGCTCTTAGACCTTACCCACAAGAAGGATGGGTATATTGAATTGAAATCTGCCAATCCGAAGTCACCAAACTTCCGCATTGATGAAAATGATAAATTCGAGGTCTGGGGCGTGGTCGTATGGACAATCAAGAAGTGGAAATAATACTAATTTGTCAATTATGGAAATAAAACCTTATTTTGAGAAAATTGAAGATGTCATTATAGAGGACATAAAATCTTCAAAGAAAGAGTTATTGATGGCTGTAGCCTGGTTTACAAATCAAAAAATCTTTGATGTTATCATAGAGAAGCTTAATAGTATTAGTGATTTTAAGGCTAAGCTAATTGTTATCAATGATAATATCAATAATCGAATTGGCGGCTTAGATTTCCAGAGATTTGTGTCTGCTGGTGGTTGTTTGTTCTTTGCTGAAAAGAATATTCCTATGCACAACAAATATATGGTTATAGACTCTACCATTGTAATAACAGGTTCTTATAACTATACTTATTATGCAGAATCATTAAATGAAGAGAATATAATTCGTATCAATGGAGGTGGTGACATCGTTCAGTCGTATGTTAATAATTTTAACGATTTGGTCGAAGGAAAGACAGCTGTCAAAAATGTAAAAGAGTACCTGACCGTGTTTCCTCCTTTTATCGATATGTTTTCATACAACCATTATGCTCTTAAAGATATATCACTTCAAGCTGATTACTACAAACAAACCGAGCAAATAGCTGAGGCACAAACGTTGATGGAGAATATTGAAGAGGCTGAAAGTCAGAATGGATTAAAAAACTTCGTAATCAACGACATTATCTACGAACAGTGGAAAACAGAGTATTATATTGATAGTATAGAAGTTCGGTCAAAAAGAGTCAAAATCAAATTTAGGACAATCGTCTCAGATAGCTGCTGGATATGTGCTCCAAATACTCGTTCTTCGTGGATTCTGCGTTCATCAAATGATAAAAGCATTTCTGCAAATTGTTATGCAGTTAAAAATGTATATATCAACCAAGAATTGATAATTAACCAAGCTAAAAAGGGAGTGATTTACTTTTTTTATAAGGACGTGGAAGAATCGGATTTTTCAGATAATCCTTGTGGCTATGAGGTAAATGAGCAAAAGCAAATGATTGATGAAAATAAAAATATTATCCCTGTCCAACAAATAAAAATACCGCAAAATGGAGTTTTGACTTGTGATGTATATTTTAAGGCAGATGAATCAGAACTGATTAATGGAACTGTTGATTTTATAGAAGGAAATGGTTTTGAGAAAGACGAGATTCATTGGAATGCATTTAAAATAAAGATGTTTCTTAACAAAGAAAAATTGTAATAAATGTACGGCATCGTCGATTGTGATAACTGTTACGTTTCGTGTGAGAAGGTTTTCCGTCCTGACTTGGAAGGAAAGGTGGTGGTTGTCCTGTCCAACAATGACGGATGTGTAGTAGCTCGAAGCAATGAGGCAAAAGCATTGGGAATCAAGGAAGGTACACCGTATTTCCAACTTGAAGAGCAATTCCCCAATCAGAAGATAGCAGTATTCTCTTCCAACTATGAACTATATGGTGAGCTGACATCTAGGGTGGTCAGCATCATAAGCCAGGAAGCACCAGCATATTTCCGCTATTCCATCGATGAATGCTTTGTGTATCTTGATGGAATGGAGAACATTGACCTTCAGAAGTGGGGCGAGAACCTACATAAAAGGATTAAGATGTCCGTTGGGATGCCAGTAAGCATAGGACTTGCGCCCAATAAGACCCTGGCAAAGATTGCATCCAAGCTAGCCAAGAAGTTCAAGGAATACAAGCATTGCTGCATCATCGATGAAGACTACAAACGCATTGCAGCCCTAAAGTGGCTACCCATCGAAGATGTATGGGGAATCGGCAGAAGATACGCTGAGAAGCTTCATTCCCTTGGTTGCAAGACAGCCTATGACTTCGCCATTCATCATAAAGACTGGGTTAGAGTCACCTTCAATAACATCAACATTGTAAGAACCTGGCAGGAACTCAATGGTGAGGATGTCGTGCCCAATGAAGAACTGGCAAAGAAAAAGTCCATCTGTACCTCCAGGAGCTTTAACGGTATGATAAGCGATAAGGACACACTCAGAACCCACATATCCAACTATGCTAGCAGATGTGCGGAGAAGCTGAGAAAGCAAAATACAGTGGCATCCATCGTTGGTGTGTTCGTCTCTTCCAACCCATTCAGAGAGGACTTGCTACAGTATTGGAAGTATGACGAGAAGCGGTTAATCACTCCCACAAGTTCCACAATCCCCATTGTCAAGGCAGCTTCAGAGGTGTTGGATAAGATATTCAATCAAGGGGTGCAGTACAAGCGTGGAGGTGTAATTGTCTTGGGAATAAGCCCAAACAGCCCTATTCAGCAGGATCTATTTGATGTCAATGCTGAGCAGATTGAGAAATTCAACCGTTTGGATAAGGTGATTGACAGGATTAACCGATGCTATGGCTCTGAGACCATCGTTATAGGCTCACAGCAGTACACTCAGAAGAACGGCAAAGGAAAGGCTGAAGTGTTCGCCAATGCCATAAAACACGACTTCAAGAGCAAGAATCCCACTACAAGATGGAGTGACATTATCAAATTGAAATGACCTCCAACATAAACTTTTCCTCTCAAAGATTCGTTATTCTCAAAAATAATGCCTACCTTTGTAACATAACAAAAAAAAAGAAGAAAATTATGGTTAAAATGGATTTTGATGGAAAAGCAGAGTACAAAGATGCAGAAGAGTGCTTGACTGACCAACTTAAGGATATGAGCACTATTTTTTATTATTTTGAGGAAAGCGGCGATTGCCAACTTGGGCTTGAATTTAGAGAGGCTGATATGGCAACGCCAGAGGAGTTTTTGCCAATTGCCTTGGAAAGATTTAATAAGTTTGGATTTGTTGCATTTGAAGGCATAGATACAGATAATAATTATATAAATAACATTAGGTGTATTGACGGAAATTTAACAAGAGAAGACTTTATAAATATGTACGAAAAAAATGAAAAAGAGATAAAAGAAAGAAAAGAGAAAGAAAAAAAAGAAGAAAAGAATGAAGATTAAGAAAGATGGCTTTTGTGGTATGTACAGATATTCCATTATGTCAGATGATGGAAGATTTTGTATATGCTCTATTCAAGTAGAAAAGGAGGATGAGCGTGATAAGGCGAGATATATACCTGATTATATTGATAAAAAGGTGCTGTTCCCTGGTGATTAGCACCTTTCTGTTTGCGTATCTCGACTAATGTTATTACCTTGTGGGCAGATTTATTAACTTAAAAGAGATAAATTATGAAGAAGATTTATTTAATGATTACAATGCTGGCAATGATGCTGGTATTAAGTTCTAGTACTTGTAGCGGTAGCAGTGATGATGATGAAATTAATGGAGGGAGTGCTCCCAGTTCATCTTTTTCCATAACTTACGACGGGAAAAAGACTGATGTTGAGCTAACCGAATGGATTAATCCAATATTTGGTAATGGTGGCAGCAAAAAGGGTAATTATTTCTGTTTTGATAACTATCCCCTGGGCAAAGGTCAGATACATATCATATTCCCATATAGCCAATATGGCGAGAACGTTCAACCTTCGCATTTCCCCGTAGGATACAGTGACTTTGATGAGGATGCTACTGATATTGAGTTTATTTCTGGAGAATTCTCAGGATGGTATGGTGAATACGTCTCAGGCTCTGCAAAGGTAACAGCAAATGACGGTAAGTACATCACGATACAATTCTCAAACTACGCATTTGAGGTAGAAAGAAAGAACAGCGTAC
>Ga0326512_10000582_pt1 | contig 31881 bp, 32 predicted proteins | sample 1_2617_0518_D_FD_203652 | JGI IMG/M metagenome (GOLD analysis project Ga0326512, IMG submission 203652) | Bovine rumen microbial communities from UC Davis, California, United States - 1_2617_0518 | ecosystem: Host-associated > Mammals > Digestive system > Stomach > Rumen | place: USA... | reverse complement strand
CACTTCGTTTGGATTGAGGCTAGTTACATCCACCTTGCGGTCCTTGACCTTGTTGGTCTTCCACAAAAAACCGAGGAAACGCTTGTACTTGACTGTCTCTACAATCTTCAATGCGCTGCGAGTGGTCAGTGTGCCCGTGATGGTATCGCCGTCTATCCAGCCGTGGAGCGAATACCATCGCTTGTCTATGTCGATGGCACGAACCTTCAGCGGCTCAGTCTCACGGATGATGACTGAATCACGCAGCACGGAATAGATCGTGTCGTGAGTGACGGTCTGAACGGTCGTGAAGCGCTCCACATCACGATGGCCCGTTTTCAGGCTCTGTATGAGTTTCACGTCCTCAGCCCTATACTTCTTCATCTCGTCAAGTGAAAGTCGCAACTCGGCAACTTGTGCCGCATTCAGGCCATCTTTCGTGCGATAATGCACTACGGAGTCCATAAGCGTCTGCTTGGTGACCGCAAGGCTCTCATTCTTGCTGCGCAGCGAGTTGATGGTGTGCTGCTGCATCATCAGCATGCCAGCAACGACCATCAGCAGTGCAATGTATTTCGCATATCTTGTCATTCGATAACGATTGAAATTTTGTCTCCCTGTTTGTAGGCAGAGTCAAGAATCTGCCACAGCCTCTTGAACGTGGCCATGGAGTTGACTACTTGCCCAACTATTTTGTTCTCGCCCACGATGAGGCAGCCAGCCGATGAGTTCTGGTTCACACCGGCATGGATGAGGATGCCGTCATAGCCAGGCACGTTCAGCAGCCTCGGCAGTCGGCCCTCGGTGAAATTGTAGGCGGGCTTCTGCGAGAACTTGGGCGAGCGGGTTCCCATGGCGACCGTGTAGGTGCCTGTGGGGATGGCGGTCTGCTTGTAGACCTTGATTTTCTTGATCAGGTCAAGCGGCATCAACTGGTTCAGCCCTCTGTCCTTGTCCTCGATGGTGTCGCAGAAGTATGCGCCATTGATGTACAGGTGGCCTATCGTGTACAATTGTCTCTTAGCCGTTCGTCTCAGTTTCAGTATCATTGGCAACTTCTTTAGTCGTTTTGAACATGCGGATCTGCTCGTCGACCGCTTCTCTTGCACTCGCTCTGGCGTAGTTGGCGATGCCCAGCGCACCTCCAGCATAGATGAGCGATTGACCCAGCACCCACAGCACCGAGTCGTGAATCTCACCCATTGGCGGGAGAATGAACGCTGCTATCGTCAGCACGCTACCGAAGGCCAGCATGCAGATGGCTGACCATACGGTTATCGTATCTTTCCTGTCCTTTGTCATTGTCGTAGAACTTAACAACACAAAATTAGTGACAAGATATTCACCTACGGGAAATCGCCCAAATCTTTCTCTCTCTTATTCGCCCTTTTGGCTCTGCTATGTCTTTAATATGTAGTGCGTTACGAAATTAAACTTTCTGAAAAAACTTTTTTATCGTACCTTTGCCACAAAAAGGTATGATAGCAGAGCTGATGAATGAAATAGTGGAGAGGCTGCAAGGGAGGACGGCCATTGTGCAAATCATCGTGGACGGAGAGTGCCACATCAGGCGCATCGGTGACGCGAATGCGCTCATCGACCACCCGGACATCATTGCTCCGTCGGCGACGGTCGACTTCCTGGCATGGATGGAGCGGCAGATCGAGGTGGCGAACGTGTGCGAGGCAACCCGCAGCAACCACCGCAACTGCCTTAAGCATCTGAGGCAGTTCAAGCCGACAATGACTTTCGGCGACATCACCTACCAGACGGTGTGCGACTTTGACCGGCATCTGCGTGCCGTAGGGCTGGCCACCAACACCATCGCCAAGGTGATGAAGATATGGCACCGCTACATCGGCATAGCACTGGGCGAGGATCTACTGGTGCGTGACCCGTTCCGCAAGTTCACCATACGTCGTGAGGCGACACACAAGCACTCGCTCACCGAGCGTGAGATGCGCAAGATCGAGAACGGAGCCGGCACACTGCCCGATGCCGAGCGGTCGGTGGTGCGGGCTTTCCTATTCTCATGCTACACTGGGTTGAGATATAGCGACCTCTGCCGTGTGCGTGGCAGCGATGTACGTTCGATGGGTCGGCAGCGGTGGCTCACGCTGAAGACGCAGAAGACAGGCAGCGAGGTGAGGGTACCACTGTCGGTCACGTTCGGTGGCAAGGCCGTTCCGCTTGTGTCGGGGCAAGGCAAGTTGTTTGCGCTGCCAGGAAATGCCCGTGCCAACTTGCTGCTGGCTCGTGCGCTGCGTCGTTTGCACATCCGCAAGCACATCACCATGCACTGTGGGCGTGTCACTTGCGCCACCATCTGCCTGCTGCGTGGTGTGCCGTTGTCGGTCATCCAGCATATCCTCGGCCACAGGAGCATCACCACCACGGCCTCGGTCTATGCCCATGTTCGCGACAATACTATCGTGCGATCGTTGCGCCGTGCCTGGCGTGCATAATTCCCTCGGGACTATTGACACGCAATTGGACACTATCGGACGTGCATACAAGTTCAATGAGTTAGTAAATTTCACGAGTGTTTCTCGACCATACGCATTCTTCTACGACAAAAAGTACTTAGCTGAGATAACTCTACCACCACAAATATCATCAATTGCTGTAAACGACTTCAGGAAGCAAGGACTTATCTACTCTGGAGGATATTATCAAAACTTCAAGAAGTTAGTAATAACAAGCAATTCAGTCATCAGCAGGGAAGAAGGGTCAATAAAATATAGTAACCAAGTTTCATGGAAACTATATCCTAATTTAACTATTTATGTTCCAGACTCATTGGTGGACGACTACAAGAGCAGTCCTTCATGGTCTGAATATGCGAATCAGATTAAAGCAATTAGTTAAATTAATTCCCTCGGGACTGGTAAGTTCACTTCCGAACTAGATGGCTTGCGCTTCAACGAACTTCGATACTTTGAGCATGTTACTAAATTCCAGTACAATTGCAACTGCAATGCGGCATTCGTTGAAATGGATTTGCGCCATATATCGTTCCTGATGGGTATGGGCGATTGGAAACCACAACGCCTTAATATCATATACATGCCTGCTATGGTAAACACTGATTACATGCCAATGTCTTCCAATCAAAGTAGCACTGCCAATACTGATATGGGTATTTATTTGCCAGCTCTTGTGTCTGTTAGGCAATCAAGCTCCGCGAAATTCTACTGGTATGGGAGTGGCAGGTTACGTTGGCTTGTAATAGGCACGGCCAACGGTGGACAGGTTGTCACAATCAACGGAGACCCCAGTTTCTACATGGCCACGTATCCAATCGGAGTCTTTGTGCCTGACGACTTAGTGGAAGTGTACAAATCTCACGAGCGTTGGTCGAAGATTGCTTCCTATTTCAAGCCTATCTCGCAGTTCGAGGCTCTTACAGGCGAGACCTTGCCAGTACTAGACTAATCAGGCAAGTCGTAGGGGCAATTGGAGATTGGCTGGATGATGTTGGCTTTTGCTGACCATCCAGTAGCAGACTTGTACATGCTCACTAGATCGTCTTTAACATAAATGGCTGAAATTCTACAATTTGGGCCCCACTTAGTTCCTGTGCCCTCATAGACAAGCACATCGTCACAAAGGAATACAACTGAATTAATAGTTGCCCAGATGTCGAAAGTCCTGTCAGGAACAGCAGGAATGTCTCTGAAAATCAGAAATTCTTTGACTACGATATTTTGCAGACTTGACAGCGCGATAGTCGTGATTGCTCGCAAATCTAGTCTAGCCCATGTTCTGTTATAAAAGCCATAACCTACTAGCTTCTTGACGTTAACGAACGAGGTGTACAATTCCGGGAATGTGTTGGGTACATTTTCAACTTGCGTGTTTCGTCTGAACACAGTCCCGAGGGAACTCACTGCGGCGGCCTGTGCCGGGGTTATGCCGTCGGCGACCTGGTTCCACGCGCCCGCGCCGGCGTTGGCAGTGGCCGTGATGTTGTACGCGCCCGTGTTGTTGCGGTTCGGCACATAGTTGCCGTCCACCAGGTCCCATTTGCCAGTGCCCGACACTGGCGTGACCGTAAGGTCGTGCGAGCCGGTGCCACCGGCAGGCTCCCAGTGATAGTCGCCCCAGTTGATGGCGCAGATGCGCATCACCTCGGCATCCTCAAAGCGGATGTAGTAGGTGTCGCACACTATCGTCAGCGTGTTGCCGAAGTAGGCGCGCAGCGTGTTCGCCGTGTCCTCATACATCGGTGTGGTCACGTTGATGGTTCCCTGGAGGATGCAGTGAGCCGATGAGTTGGACATTACACCAGTCTCGCTGTTGTAGGTCACACATCCGAAGCCGGTGTTCTCGTCTGCGTCATATTCCTCGGCCAGCTGTACCAGCAGCTCCATCTCACTGCCGGTCATCTCTATCACGCCGTCCCACATCAGCGACACGAAGTGCAACGAATTGCCGCTCGTCCCCAGCAGGTCGCGCAGCACGTCGAAGGGGTTGATCTGTGGGCAATTGTTGACATACAGGCCGGTGATGGTCTGCTTGGCTGCTAGGTTCAGCGTGATGCTCGACAAATCAAGCATTGGCAACGAGTGCAGGAACAACGTCGTCAACTGGTCGGGGAACGACACATCGCTGACCTTTGAGCCGATGGGCAGCACAAGACCTGGGGCCGAAGACCCGGCAAACAGCGCACGACGCAAACGCGGGCAGCCCATCAGCGACACAGCGCTGGTCAGCGTGGTCACGTTGCGCACATCAACCTCCTCTATGCACTCGCCCGACACAGACAGCACGCCTGCGTTGAACTGCACGTTGGCTGCAGTGGCGTCGCCCACCTTCACACGGCGCAGACGCTTGCCGCTGATGTTCATCGTCGAGCCAACTGTCGCGTCACCGCCACGGGTGGTCAGCGTCAGACCACACAGGTCACCAAGGTCGGTGTACCAGTCCACACCCTTGATATAGAAAGTCGTCGTGCCGTCCGATGTCGCAGTGATGCCACACGTCCCGCCTGCGGCCGTGCGAGCGCCACGCACATCCACACCGCCGCCGCGGTTGCCAGACGGATACATCTCCACAGCGGGCACGATGGAAAAGGTGAACGATGCGGCAGGCGTGAACTCCAACCGCCCCATTCCATCGTCACCGGCACCGGTGAACGCAGCGATGCCATACTTCGAGAACAGCGACACGATATGCCACTCAACCCACTTGCGCTCGGCCTCAAGCTGGGTGCCGTTAGCCTGACGCAGCGGGGGCACATTGTTGTACGTCGCGTCGGGGTTCAGCTCCCACACGCCAACGTACGAAAAGTCGCTGTCTGAGTTGTAGCCCGACAGCGGGAAGTAATAAGCCGAGTGTTCCCAGAAGTAGTAGTTCAGCATGTTCATCACAGAACTGTGCACATTTGCTCCGGGAACATTGTACTGCGCAGCCAGACGCACCATCGCGTTGACCATCGACACCAGCATGTCCTTGACACCGCTCTTGAAGCCGTCCTCATGGTTGATCAGTTCCCAGAACGACGACGAGCTGCCCTGGTAGATGTCTACTCCATCTTGTGTCACATCGCCCACCTCCACGCTTGGCGACTTGGTCTGCTGGCCGTTGTTGTCGGTCATTAGGATGGTGTCCATGTCATCCTGGCACCATATCCAGCGGCCACCCTCACTCAGCGACTTCCACTTCATGGGGTAGGAGTTCTTGGCGTGGTTGTCCGAGCAGGCGATCATCTCGCAGAATGCCTCATGGTAGCACGCGGCGTTGATTGACCAGTAACGCTCGGCTTCGGCCGCGAACTTGGCAATGCGAGCCTGACGCAGCTGTGCAGTCGTGGGCGAGGACGAGGATGTAATGGCCGTCAGATAGCTGCCAAGATAGGCCTTAATGTTATGGGTGGTCACAACACCATAGCTGGAGTCGTAGTCCTCAAGGTCGGCCAGCACTTTGTACACACCGTCCTTGTTGCTATAGTAAATCAGCTGGTATGATGTGTCGTACAGCGTCAGCACGTCATTCTTCTTGTTGCCGTAGATGCCACGGCCGGCACGGAAGTTGTCCTTGTCAGCGTTCAGTGCAGCCAGCGAGCTGTATCCCGCCTCGCTCAACGAGCACAGGTATGGTGAGCACAGGTAGGCTATGTTGTAGGCTGGCTTCCACTCAGCCTCAAACAGGGCAAGCACATTGGCAGCGTCACTCGCCTTGTCGGTGCTGAAGCGGCACGAGCCGACGTCCCAGCCTTCCTCGCCGCCGAAACACAAGGTCTCCTGCGTGTAGTCGTAGGTCACGTCAACCCAGGGATGCAGGAATCGGGTGCCGAGAGGTGCATGGTTCGGGCCCTCGATCGACAGCAGTGACGGATAGGTCGTCGTGTCATAGCCACGCGTGCCGGCATCGTTCTTGGCCGGACCGACGGTGTAGAGCCCGATGAACTTGTATGTCCCGTCTGCATACTCCTGAAAACCCATCATCGGATACTGGTAGATGGCCACACGAGCACCTTCGGGCAGACCCGATTTCAGCCCGCAGGCCTCGAACAGCTCGTCATACATGTTGCATGCACCCATCTTGTGACCTTGCATCGACGAGGCCACATTCTTCTTCGCCACGATGTCGTTCACCTTCGGGTGGTTGCCACGGCCGTCAAAGTAGCCGCTCACGTTGTCGGTCGTTCCGTCCGCATAATGCCAGACTGCGCTTGACTTTTTCAGCTTGTTACGCAAGTTCCATCTGTAGTAGCGCATGGATGTGGTTCCCTGACCGCCGATAGGCGCATCTGTGATGGTCACGTTCCATGCGGGATGGTCACTGAACTCAAAGCGCATGGTGGCAGTGTTGTCGGTCGAGTTCACCAGCGACGGGATGTCCAGGTCGTTAGCCATCTTGATGACCATCGTGTTGAACCCGGCGGCCTTGCACATGTCATACGAGATCTCGCCGCCGTCCATGATGTTGTTGTCGTGGCGCACACCGCTGCGGGTGTAGTCCATGCCGTCGATGATGCTGTTGAGGAAGTTCTGCTTCACGCTGTCATGCTCCAGCACTTGGTTGTAGATGCGCATCGTGTACAGGTAGAAGTCAGCCGATGACTGACCCATGCGCAGGCAACCAGTGCCCAGCGAGGCCGTGCCATCGTACTCAAACACGCACTGCTGCACACCATTGATGTAGATGCGGCAGAGGTTGCGACCGGTGGGCTTGTACTCTCGCTGCAGCACGACCACAACATGCAGCACCCGGTCCTCGCTCAGCTGCACCGTCTGCGGTGTCAACTGACGGTCTCCCGACGTCAGCACGGTCAGTCGGGTAGGGAACAGGATGATGCCGTTGGTAGAGCTGCCGAACGTCGTGGTGTCCATCATCGACAGCACTGGTGTGTCATAGTCGCTGATGTTCGAGCAGCGGAACTTGAACTCAATCGTCAGCGAGCTGGTTGACGCACGGCCAAGAGGCGTCAGTCCGGGTATCTCCATCGTGCTGCCCGCATTCACCACCAGGCACTTGTTGCTGTCACTGTCATGATACCAGCCATCGGTAGACCATGACATGTTCGTCCATGCAGCCTCATAGCTGGCCACCTCGGCACCGCTCGCAGCATTGATGATTTCCTCGCGGTCGGCGCTGCCGTTGCTGCGGTTCGCAGCGTTCAGATAGAACACCGCACCCTCCACGGCGGCATACGAGTTGCTGTTGTCAATCGCTGTGCGCTCAAAAGCCGTCATGTCGTCGGTGCGCACAATGATGTTCAGATTGTAGTCGTTGCCCTCAATCTCGGCCTCGATGGCCATCGTGTAGTCAACCTTGGTCTGCGTCTGCACGCTGATGGTCTCTTGGTCAACCAGCGTGATGACTTCCGACCCGTTCTGCGCAGTCAGCGTGATCTTCACCTGTGTGGCATTGTAGGTGGCATAGCGGAACAGACGCTGAGTCTCGTAGTTTACGGCAGCTTCCACCACCTCGTTGATGCACACCAGAGCCACCTGGTTCTCGTCACCAGAGGCCACGCACATCACGTTGTATTTGTAGTGGGCCGTCTCCACGTTGTCGCCGCTCACCCACACCTCAACCGTGTGCACACCAGTCTCGCTATTGCTGGGAAAGTGGTCTGTCATGTCGAACTCATACGGCGATGTCGTGTAGTTCGTGCCGCTCGAGAACACCTTGGTGTATTCCTGGTTGTCGTCATCGTCAACACGCACATGCAGCGTCTTCTGCAGGTTGCCCGAGAAGTACAGGCCGTTGATGGCATACGCCTCACCTTGCAGCCATGGATTGTTCCAGTTGTAGCGCGAGGTCAAGGTCAGCGAGGTGACCGAGGCCATGAATGTCGTGGTCTTGGTCTGCTGCGAGTCCTTGCCCGTTACAGTCACCTTGATGCGGTTCGTGCCCACATTCAGATAGGTGCGTGTGTTGACCGTGATGCTGTTGCCGCTCAGGCAGTCACCAGTCGTGCGCTCAACATACGTCCCGCTGCCGTTGTCGACAGCCAGCGCCCAGCGGTAGTCCTCGGCAAAGTCAACCATCTCGCTGCCGATGGTGCCACTCTTCGTGCTCGGCGTGACGGTTATGTTCGCCACCGTGTCATCCTTCAGCACATAGAATGAGCTCGGCGTGGTTGTCGCCAGCGTGATGGCGTACACCGTGCCGCTCAGTGGCACCATGCCCAGCTGCGTGCCGCCTTCCGCGTCATAGAACACGATGTTGCCATTCTCGTAGGTTATCCACCCCACCTTGCCCTCGGTCGCAGCCTGCAGCGCGGCGAGTTGCGCCTTGATAAATTCTTCAACTCGGCTGTGTTTGTAGCCCTCCCATGGAGTTCCAATGCCCGGTATTTTCTCGTCTATTCCTGCCATATCTTGCTATGTTGTTTAGTCGTTAATTATGCCATGTGTTGTCGCCTCGCCACACCAGTTCGCCTCGCCACCACGAGGCCACCTTGCTCCACACCAGGCGTGTGCCCTTGTAGATGGCCATGATGGCGCGGCTGCCCTTCTGCACCAGCCCCACACGGCGGTTGTTGCGGTAGATGCTCATGACTCGTAAATGAAATATTTAGTGTCCGGGTCAAGTGTGCCAGCGTCAGCCATCGCCTGATACTCAGCCTCCGTGCAGTACACCTCAGCCAGTGTCTCCAATTGTTCGGCCATTTCCCCCACGTCGCTGCGCAGCAGCCCGAATTCAGACAAATGACGGTCCAGCACATCGGCGTTGATGTTCACCTGACGTTTAAGTGTCGACACCTCAAACTTCACTGCGTCGATCTCATCGCCATGCTCCGACAACTCATCCTCGCACGATGTAACACGACTGGTCACATTCGTAAGCTGCAAGTCAATCCTGTTGATGGCTGCCCATGTCTCCACTTTGTCGGCCTCGATTGCTGTCACAGCCGCATTGTACAACTGGTCGTATAGCACGGAATACTCGACCCTTCGGCCACCATTGAGCTCAATGTAGTCACCGCTCGTCATCGTTGTGACGGGTGTCAGCTGCATGATGGTGCGGCCGTTGGTCCTCAGCGATGCAAGCACCTCGGCCACTATCTCCTGTTTCTCGTTCTCTGTCATGTCTCAATGATTAATGGGTTCTCGGTTTCTTCCGTGTCAATACGGTTGTAAGTAGCATCCACACGGCGGATGGCTACCTGGTTGGCCTCCTCAATGGTCTTCTCGGCAAGTGATGACTTGCGCAGAGACTGGGTGAACACGAACGAGTCCAGTCCCTCGACGATGGTGTTCATCGAAGGCACCTCGCTCTCGTTGCGCATATAGCGCACTGCGTCAAAGTAGACATACGGACAGGTGAGCACCCGGTTAAGCAACTCTCCATACCACACAGGCACGCCCACCGGGCCGCCCATGGTGAAGGTCTTGGTGAGATACTCCCTCGCATACAACTCGACGAGATCCTGGTGCTGCGTGGCGAACTGCTCGTTGTCCACACCGAACTGCCAGCCGCTGTCCTTGAAGCCGCCAGGGACACGCCAGTCGAAGAAGTAATGAACATTGCTCAGTATGGCAATCACGTCCTCACGCTGTCTGTTGTCCTTGAACGAGTACTGGATGAGCGTTGACCTCGCCAGTACGGCCTCGTCATCGGTGACACGGAACTCGTCGCAGGCGATGCCGTTGATGGTGATGTAGTAATGGCCTATCGACAACCCAGAGACTATGTTGAAGTATAACATCTTCGTGTTGTTGTCGACCAGCCAGAAACTCCAATCAATGGAGGCTATCACATTGTCGGTATGTGCATCGTAAATCTTGCCCACAGGGACGGCGTCACCGGCACCGACATCAGTGAAAACTTGCAGCATGATGCGGTCTGTCGGAGCGAATACCTGCACATAGCGCGAGGGCAGCCCATCGCTCTTCGTACCGTCGTCAAAGCGCAGTGGTGTGAATGGACTTATAACTGTCATAGTGCTGTCATTGTCTTAACGATTAGTGTGTACTCGGCAGCGTTAATCTTGCCGAAGCGTGACTCCACCTCCTGGATGTAACCTGTGTAGCGGAACCCGCCGTAATCCAGCTGCACAAGGCCGTTTGGGTCGGCAGGCATTTCGTTGTCATCGGTGCTGAAGGTAAGCTCACCGGCGGTGAACAGCGCATTGCTGCAATTCACGTCGGCCAGCGCGTTGTCCCCGTCGCTGGCGGTCATCGTCAGCAGCACATCGGCGCCGTTGCCCTGAACTGCGATGAGTCCCTCGTTGTTGGCCACACACACGGCGGGAGAGTAGACCTCGTTGTTCGTGGGCCAGTAGCCTGTGGTAGTCAGTGTGGTCATGTGCAGCACGAACACGTCATTGTCGGCCTTGTCATCGGTAGTCTCCTCCTCACGCTTGCGCAGGGAGAACTCAATGCCGTATGCGTCGGCACGGAACTTGCTGTCCAGCGTCATCTTGTTTTCGGTGACGGTGTAGCCTGTGGAGTAGTAGTTGGTGAAGTTCTTCTCGTAACGTCCGTCTATCTGCGAGTAGTCTTTCTTGGCATAGCCAGCCTCCACTGTGGCGTAGATCAGCGAGTCCTTGACCGAGTACTTCACATCATTGACCGACTCTATCACCTTGCTCACTGCACCGCTGAACACATTCGAGCGATGCGTGAAGGTCAGTGTATTGCCGTCAATGCGGTATGTGTAGCCGAACACGGCACCCATCCAGTCGGTGAACTGTTGGAAGGTGGCGTACATCTTCGCACCTGTGATGTTGCGCAGCGTCTCGGCCGCGACAAGGTAGGTGCTGGCCAGCACGCCCGCGGTGTCCGCTTCAATGGTGACGGTTACACCGCTGGTCATCTTGTCGATGATGGCCTTCAGCAACGTGACGGGACGCACACAGGCACAGGTAACGGTGGCACCTGTCGGGTCTTCCCATGCGATGGCGAGTGTGGCGTACTGAATCGTCAGCACAGCGTTCTGCGATGACGAACTGCTGGTCACGGCGATGCGCACATGAGTGCCTGCAGTCAGGTTCGTGCCTGCCACCACTGCGGTACCGACAGTTGTCACATCGTCCAGCTGTCTGTCCTGGTAGTAGTCCTTTGCGGCGCCCTTGTTCACCCATGTGCCGTTGACGTACTCATAGACCACATTGTTGTTCCAGTACTCTGCTGTGCCGTATGTCCCGCCACCTACGATGCCGAACTTGTGGTTGAACACGGCTTCGCTACCCGCTGCGGCCTCCAGCGCGGCAAGGGTTGGGTAGATGTTGTGCAGGTCACCACCGACAATAGCGCTCACCCTTGCGCCGTTGTGCATGATGAAACGGATGTCATCATCCAAAATCTTCGCCCGCTGCGTGAACGTGTCGTTCTCGTCATCGGTGTACACGGCCATTGTCTGCACCGGGGTGATGTCGCTGACTGACAACCCGAAATGCAACGGTGAGAGCCAGCAGCGTAGCATGCCGTTGAGTCTGATGCCAAGGTTTGCCATGCCAGTCTCATTGACCGAGGCAAAGAATGAATTGGAGTTGCTCTGGTCGGTGATGGTGAGGTACTTGTCCGACACAATCTTGCTGCTGGCATTGTTCAGTGTCAATCCGACAATGCCGATGTCCATCGTTGCGCCGTAGCTGTGGGCATTGGTGTTTACAGCCACGTTCATCACACCACTGTTCTTGATGCTCATGCGATGCAAGTCGAAGTTCGATGTGGCCAGTTCGGCCACCGGGAACTCGTACTTCTGCCCCTTGTTCGCCTTGATGATGCTCCCGAGCGCATTGTCCAGCGCATTGATCGTCAGCTTGCCGTTCTCATACTCTAACCTGGAGAAGTCCAAGGGGGCCTCAAACTGTTTCTCCCAGGTCCATCGGTTGGTGATGGTGTAAACCGCAATGCTCGCCTCGGAGAGAAATCCGTTGGCGAGATACTCGGCCATGAGCAGGTCATAGGCTGCGTTGCAGAAGACGAACTGCGTCGAATAGGACCGCATCACACCCGAGTAGTCGGTGCGCTTGAGAGAGAACGAGATCTCGTCCCAGTTCTCTATGCAGTCATCCAGCAGTTCGTGCTCGGTGCCGGCGATTGTGAGTATGTACTTTGTCAGCATACCCACAAAAGTACCGACAAATAAAGCTGATTTCTCAAAACCCAAAATTCTTGGAGCCCGAGAAATCAGCTATATTTACGCTAACTCGCTATATCATAGCGGTTAACAATCTTACTTAACCATGTCACTCGCACAGAGCACCGCATTGCCGGCGATGTAGTCGTGGGGGAAGATAGCGCGACATCCTTTGGCGATGACGGTCGCCATCATGTTCGGGTACAGCCTGCCCTTGCCGTCCTCGTTGACCACCATGATTGTCTTGTCGGTGAGGTCGATGATTTCGATGCACCCCTCAACACCTTTCTGCAGCTCTTCGAGCGTGAAGTCCCTGCCGTTTGCAGGGACAAACTCGGTCACGCTCGCCTCGGGAGTAATGAGTAACCCTTTCATACGGCCATGGCGATGAAGTTCTCAACTCGGAAGGAACGGAAGGCGTTCTTCTTGGTGTCCCAGTAGCACAGTGTGGCGAAATTCGGTGCTTTTGCGCTGCGCTTGCGGAAAGTGATACCGGCAGGGAGGTTGCACAGGGTGCCGTAGGCGACGCGGGCACTGCCGTCCACTTTCTCGTAGAAGAACTTGACCACTCCCTTGCGCATGGCCTTGACGAGGCGGTAGAGCGTCCACGCTTTCTTGAGGGCTGCACTCCAAGTATAGTTCTGGGCCTTGAAGATGTGATGAGCATAGTTCATGACTCTCACTCTGAAATTCGATGTCGTTTTCATAATCAAAGATGAATTAAATGTTTGACTTTTAGTGAATTGTTTGTTTTCTTTTAGTATTGCAAAGTTAATACCAAAGTACCTTTGGACGGTTCTCTTTTTTGCCGTTTTTTTCGTCATCGAACTTTATTTAACGTGATTGTTCTTAATGCCTTATCTACTTAACATTGACCAACTTTGCCAACATCTTCCGCGCGTCATGCACTCGCCGTTTGACGGTGCCGAGCGGTACGCCTTTCGCCGCCGCAATCTCGCCAAACGAGTAGCCTTTGGCAACTTCGACGAGGGTGGCCACCGACACCGACCGCGCCTCCAAGTCACGGACGATGCCGAGGATGTCGTTCACCCTCGCTCGCTGGTCGGCATCCTCGCCGCCCGGCTCATCCCACTCGCCCAGTCGCTGGGTGTGGGTGACGGATAACTTCGACTTCGTGTTCAGCCACAGGTTGCGCATGATTGCCCGGCACCATGTGAGCAACGGTCGGCTGTCGTCGTATCGGTCGCGAGCCTCCAACGCACGCAGCACGGTGTCGGCGGCGAGGTCGTAGGCTCTCTCATCGCGGTAGTAGCGTCTCGCCTCGTTGAGCAGCGGGCGATACGCCTCCACGACGCGTTCCTCAAAGGTCACGGCTCATGTGCAGCATCTCTCGGGCAGACTGCCGCATTGTGGTGATGAGGTTGTCCAACTTGTCGGCTCGTTGCCGGCGGATTTCTCTCTCGATGTCGCGCAACTGGCGGCGCATTGCCCTCATTTCCCGGCGGAGGGCACGGATTTCTTTTCTCAATCGTTTCATTTTGACCGCAAATAGGTGATTTTTGTACCTAACAGTACCGAAAAATGGCCAAAATGTTCGGATTTGAGGCTTATTTCATACCGCTTTTTACTTTTTATTGCCCGTTTATTCGCCCTTTTAAGTGCTTGAAATAACGTGATTTAAGGCTATTTTTGGCTTGTATTAGTCGCTTTTTAGGTTCTTTTTAGTTTCTTTTCTGCCGTTTTTTAAGAGAAAAAGGGTGCGAAATATTCCGCACCCTCCAACAATCGCAGTATATAGGTAGGCAAACTGAGTGATTACAGGAACATTCCCATACTGGGAGGCATCTTCGCCAACGTTTTGCTCCGCTCGCTGGCAGAATGGACCAGGTTGGCGTAGATGGCGGCGTTGAGCGTGGCAGGATCAATGCTCGTCTTCAACATCGACATCACGAAGGCTATCTCGCTGTACCATGCCTTGCGGGTCTTCTCGGGCGAGGTCTCTTTTTGCTCTTTCTCTTTGCCTTCCTCGGCACGCTTGATCTCGTAGCGCACCTCGTCGAGCATCGCCTGGCAGCGCACCTCAATGGCGTGGCCGTCCTTGAGGAACTCCTCGGACACACCCAGCTCAAGCAGCACATCCTTCACACGCTCGGGGCGGCCGAGGTCGCACAGCAGCTGGCATATCTTCAGGCATTTCTCACGCATCCGCAGTTTGGCGATTTCCTCGCCCTCGGTCAGACGCATCTTGGCGGCTTGTGGCTGGGCGATGGACATATATTCCATGATGATGCGGTTGGCTGCGTTGATGCCGGCCACTTTGTCCTCGTAGCCGAGCATATCGGTGTTCCCGCACGACACCTCGATGAGGTCGGCGAGTGTCAGTTGGTCAAGTCGCTCTATCATGTCCTTCTGTTTATATAGTCACGGAAGTTCTGTCGGCGCAGCTCACGGGCCATGCTGCTGCGCAGCGCACGCAGTTCCCTGGTCATCGTCTTGGTGTTGACCTCCATGCGCTCCTCAAGTGCATGGTAGTCGTTGATGATGATGGGCTGGCCACTGATGCGGTCTCTCGGGATGCTGGAGAGCATCTCCATGCCCCTAATCTGTGTCGCGTCTGGCAGCACCTCTGCACCCTTGGGCAGGTCGATGAGCGTAGGGGTGTCGGGGGTGAGCCATGCCTTCCTGCCGAACATCACCACCTCAGCTTTCCCACCATCACCCACGACGGCGAGACCGCCCTCATGCGGATGGCCCTTGGTTCCCTCGGCATAAGCCTTGATGGGCTGTGCGAGGATGCTGGCTATCTGGACGGCACCCATGGCACCAACGAAGGCGGCGAGGGCGATGCCCCATGGGGTGGCACCGAACTGGGCGTAGGTCTGCATGACACCCAATGCGGTGGCAATGGCTGTCTGTGCGGCTGAGTTGGCCTTCTCGACGGTAGCCTTCTTGTACTCCAGAGCCGACTTGCGCTTCTCCAGCTCTTCCTGTTTCTTGGCAGTCTGCGCCTCTGCCTCACGTTTGCGGATCTCTGCCTCCTCCTTGGTGATTGCGCCCCGCTCGGCTGCCTCGTCGATGCGCTCCATCTCGGCATCGTGCCGCTCTTGCTCGGCATCTATCAGTTCCTGGACCTTGTCAATCTGCGAGTCGTAGGACGAGCTGATGATGTCGGCTACCTTGCTCAGGCTGTCAGCGACTTCGTCAACCCATGCCTTTTGCAGTTCTTTGCGATTCTGTGCGGCCTCGGCCTCGTCGTCGATGGTCTGCTTCAGCTGGTTCTCCTCAGCGTCTGTCACGGCCTTGGCGAGAGCAATCTTGGCCTTTGCGAGACGCCTGGCAATCTCCTCACGCTCATCCTTGGAGAGCGACTCATACTTCATCGCCTTCTCAAGGCCGTCAACTGTTGCCTGTGCCGCATCAATCGCAGCCTTGTTGGACTGGTCAGCCGACTCCCTGGCATAGCGCTTGCGGATCTCGGCAATCTTCTTCTCGTTGTCCTCGGCGAGCCTGAGCTCTTCAAGGTACTGGTTGCGCAGGAACAGCAGCTTCTCGTTGTTGGTGTTCGCAATGTCCTGGTTGTTCAACTCTGCCTCCTTCTCGATGAGCGACACAAGACTGGCCTCCATTTCAGAGATTGTCTCGTCTCGTTCCTTCTCGTTGTCTTCCATCTGGCGGAGGTAGTTGTTGTTCAGTGCGGTGATGGCCGTGATTCGTGCCTGCTCGAGCTCAACGGTGGACTTGCCGTACTTCTTCGCTTTTTCGATGGCTTCTGCGTATTCTTTCTCTTTTTCGGCAACTGCTTTCTCACGTTCTTGCTCGATGAGAGTGCCGGTCACCTCATACAGGTTGCGGATGCTCTCCACTTGCTGCTGGAACTGCTCTTCAGATGTAGAGGTGATGACAGCAGTAAGGGCTATCGCACGCTGATATGCCGTCTTCTCCCATTCGGAGAGCATCTCCTCGGACTCGTCAATAAGGTCGCTGATGGCCTTTGCAGCGTCCTCTGCGCCGTTGTCCTTGGATGTGGAGCCGCCGGTCCGTCTGCCAGACCTGCCACCGGAAGTCGGTTTTGAGGTTGACCCACCACGGAGTTTGACCAGGTTCTGCACGACCTGGCTCTGCTTGGCGGCCATCTTCTTGTAGAATTCGAACTGAGCCTCATAGGCGTTGGCAGCCTCCCAGTTGCCCTCGGCAGCTGCCTCGGCATATTTGTTGAGGTTGGCTTGGGCGATTGCCTCCCACTTGAGCACATCAATATAATACTCGCTGATAGATGTCAGCGTTGATTTCCATTGTGCAATGCTCTGATAGTAGCCCAGTGAGTCGCCATATTTCTTGTTGAGTTCATCAACCAGGCGCTTTTCTTCCTCGGCAGACCCGTTGAACTCGTTCACGACACCGACATAGTATTTCAACTCTGCGGCAGTCGCTGCGGTTGACTTCTCGCCCTCCTTCATCGCATCGTTGAGGCCCTTGGTTATCTCTGCTGCCTTCTCTGCGTCAGTGTTGAACTCCTCAATCGTCTGATACAATGTGACAATGAGAGCGATGACTGCACCGATGCCCAGTGCGGCAAGAGCGAGTTTCAAGGCTACCGCAGCAGCGGTGGCTCCTGTCAATGCGGCTGTCTCAACACCCACTGCGGCGGTGTGCTCGACTGATGCGACTGTCGCTGCCTGTGTTGATGTGGCTGTCGCTGCCTCTGCCACTGCGGCCTCTGTCGCTGCGGCGGCATTGGCCTGTGTGGCTGCTGCCTCGGCTGCGGTGGCTGTCGCTACTGCGGCCTTCTCCACGCCAAGGAGTTTCAATATCGCATGGTAGGCGCGGTAGGCTCCAGTGCCATTGGTAGTAATCTCGGTCGAGATCTTCTGGATACCGTTCATCATCGACATGATGCCCATCAACTTCTGTGTGGCCTTAGACGCTGCCTCGCTCTCAAAGCCGAATGCGCTCAGTGCGCCCTCGAAGGCCTGCCACCCGGCGATGGATGTCTCGATGACACTGATTGTGTTGGTCAGTCCTTTCGTGTCGTTGGCATAGTCGTTGATCGTTGACGTCGCGTCGGCCATGGCGTCCTTGAGCGTACCGGCTCGCTCTGCCACCTTCAAGAATGCCTCACTGGTGGGGTCGACACCATTGGCGAGCATCTGAGCCATCTGCATGGTCAACTCACGCAGCTCTGTTCTGAGGCTCTTTGCACCGGCCACGGCATAGTTGCCGACGTTGCGCTGGAACTCGCCCATGTCGGCACCGAGGTCTTTCAGATGGGCGTCAAGATTCTGGATCTCGGCCTCAAGGGCACGACCTTGCTCTCCTGCCTTCTCTTCCTCATTCAACTGCTTGTAGGCCTGCTTCATGCGCTCCAGCTGCTGGCTCAACTGCTGATAAGAACCAGTGGCGGCATTGGCCTCCTTGTTCTCCACTGCGAGGATGCGGGTCAGTTCCTGGGCTGCCACCTTGGTCTTGTCGTACTGCTGCATCAACTGACCTCGGCGGGACGCAGCCTGGTCGGCGGTGATGAGACCCTGCTTCTCTTGCTTATCCAGCTCTTTCATCTGGTCCTTGTACGACTTCATCTCGGCATTGTACTTGGCCAGCTGCTTGTAGTTCTGCTCACGCGTGCCGAGTATCTGATTGGCGATGCTCAATGCCTGCTGGTCTTGCTGGTAGGCCTCACGCTGCGCCTTGTTGACCTTCTCCTGCTCGGCCAGCTGGCGCGATATGGTGTTGGTGGTGTTGGCAATCACCTGTTGTTGCTGCTGTATCTGCTGGGTGTACTGCTGCGCGGCCTGGGTGGCCTGACGCATCGTCGCCTGTGTCAGCTGGTTCAGCCTGTCAATGTCGCCGGTGACCTCGACAGGTATCTTCAGACCTGTCGCCAACTCTCGGGCGCATCGCTGGAACTGGTCCAGCGTGCCCTCCATCTTGTTGTCCAATTCAACCAACTGGTCCATCGCCTGTCTGGCGACGAGGTCGGTAATCAGTGTCTCGTTCATTTCAATATTGCGTTATGATTTCAACAATTTCTCCTTTTGGGTCGTCGCCCTCTGCGCAGAAGGCGAACGTGCCGTCTGCCTTGCGGTACAGAACTTGCGTCTGCCCGGTCAGCCTGGCGGTCTTTTTGGCAAGGTCGGCCTGCTTCATGCGGTCACGGAGCCACTTGCTCTGGACACATCTGCAACTCATAGGCTGTCCCTCCATCTGAATAACCATGACCACAAGAACTCTCGGTTGAAGTGGGCCACTGCCTGCGGGCTCAATGCGAATATCTGAGAGCCATACTTGGCCTCGACTGCGGGGCCCTCGTCCCATCCGTCGGTGAAGATCGTCACTCCGTTGCCAGTTGCGCGGGCGGTGATGCTCGTGTGGAACGTGCCGACGATGAACAAGTTCGGAACACCAGTGGGGCGGGCTGGCAACTCAAGGCGTTCACTCGCCCTCGGCGGCGTGATACGCTCTTTCCAGGCGATGTACCGTTCTGGATGACGGTAGCAGGGTACGAACATCTCCGCGTCGCTGTCATAGTAGCCGGCACGAGGGTTCTGAAAGAATGGGTCGGTCGAGTAGTCGGGCGACAGATATGCGCCATTGCCGTCGATGCCCGAGTACAGCTGCTCACGCACCGATATTACCATCTCATGCTTGTTCGCGTCCATGCAGCGCAGCACCTCGGGCTGGAAGCCGTCCTTGATGCGCCTCACACGCTCTCTCATCTCTGCTATCGTCATAGTCTTCAACAAAATGGGGTGCGTCATGGCGGCGCACCCCTCGGGTTTCACTTCTTGCTCTTCTTGGTCATCCGTGAGTAGACGTCCGCCAACATCTTCTCTCGGGTCTCCTCATCTCGGTCGAGCCAGAAGCAGTCTTTGTGGAGTTTGATGAACACCTCCTTCGACAGCTTCTTGCACTCGTCGACGACGAACGTCACGCCGTCTACCGTGAGTTTGCTCATTCCGAGTAGGGCTCAATGCCATAGATGCCGTTGGCGGCAAGCACCGAAGCGGCCTTGAGCGAGATGGGGGTTGTGGCAGATTGCGATGCGGTGATCGTCAGCACCTCGGTGGCTGCGTCGTAGGTGGCAGCGGTGGCTCCGTTGAGCACACTTGCTGAGTTTTCGGCAATCAACGCGCCATACTTTGCAGTGGCGTCGCCCTTGCCGTAGTACTCAATCAGCTTGTACTTGTTGTTGCCAGCGCTGGTAACCTCCAACGTGACAGGCATCAAGCCATAGACGGCCGACACTGCGTTGAAGTCCAAGGGCACCACATCAAGGTTGAGCATGTAAGCCTCGACATCCTGGTAGACGCAGTTCACGGCAAGGCTCTCCTTGTCGCTGGCTCCGGGATGGTCGTTGCCGCTCGGGTAGATGTTCACAGGGATGCCGGCCAAGGTATCCTCACCGTCGTTCAGACCATAGAGGTTGTTCTTCACGTCGATGAGATACATGTCGAAGTCCTCCTCCACGTTGGCCAGGATGCTGGCACGCAGGTAGTGGCGGAACTTGTCGAGGGTGAACTTGTCGGTGCGGGCACTCACGCCGTTGTAGGCATTGGGGCCGTAACCCACCTGCGAGGTCTGCACCTCGCCACCGCTGACCTCCCAGTTGATGACGGTCACAAGGCCGTAGGCACGGTCAGGCAGGTCGGCATGACACTGCGTGCGCAGTTCGGCCAGCGACGAGTAGTCGAGCTTGACACCATGCTTGGTCAGCACGACTGCCTTGATTTTATCATAGTCAATCTCGCAGACTGACTTGCCGGTGAAAAACGAATTTCCGGAGCATTTTCTGATTCTGGACATTTTTTATCTGCATTTTGGATTGTTAACCGTTAATTCCAACGAGCGGATGTCGATTGCGTCAATCGGCTCGCTTACTTCTTGGCCGCTCGGCGTGATCGCGCCGTAACGGCCGTAGTCGAAGTTCTTGCTCATCGTATGGGGAACAAACTCGGTCTCGCCATAACCCCAGTCGAAACGGGGGTCAGCCAACAATACTTCTATCAACTTTTCGTAGATAGGCAACAATACGCGCTTGAACGAGGTCTCCATACGCTTCTCATTTGACCAATCCTTCCTCGACGAACAGGCGATGATGAGGTTGATTCTCGTCTTGTACTGGTAATCGCCGCTGTCAACGGTCACCACATTCGGGGTCTGCAAGGCTATCAAGGGGAACTTCACCGGCATGGCGGCGGCACCCTTTGAACGCACGTCAAGCATATCCTTGACGTACTGCGCAGAACCGAACAGGTAGTTCACGTCAACACCGACAATGTCCTCGGTGGTGCCGTCGGGCTTTGTCGTGGTGATGGTCACTGCCTGGCCCACCGCCTTGACAATACTTGCGAAAATATCCTCAATCTGGTCCATCATAGGTTGTACTGGTTAATGGGAGTTATCATCTCGACATGATAGAACACGTCATAGTCGCTCGTCTCTGCCCACTCAACGAATTGTTTGTTGAGCTGCACCATGTCGTTCCACACCTTCACCATGCGCTGGCGAGGCGGCTGGTTCTCGTTGGCGGACTTCATCTTCATCAGACCGGTGATGGTCATCTGCTGGTTGACGTCGCCGACCAACTTGAAATAGACATAATGGGCAAACGAGGGGCGCAGCTGCTCGCACAGCGTCTCGGCACGCTCGTCGGTGTGGTCCTCGTCCTCTTCCCTCGCTGCGAGGTAGGCGGTCACGTCGGCTGCCAAGTCCTTGCCGACCATCTTCAACAGGAACTCGCCCTGGTAACGCTCAATGTAGGCGACAATGGTCTGCTGCACGGCAAAGGCGTTGTTGTCGAGGTCGTCAATGGGGCGTGCGTTCTCTATCTGCAACGGCCCGACGTAGAAATATGAGCAATCTATGAGGTTCATCTGTCAATCTTACTTTTTACCTTTCTTGGGCGACTTGTTGTCGGCCTCTGGTGCCACGTCCTTGCTGTCTTTCACCTTAGGCTCTTTCAAGTCTTCGGCGGCAGCCACCGCTTCGTCCGTGACCGGGGTCACTTTGAGTGTACCCCGGCTTATACGGACGCGGTTTTCGCGAAGCACCTTAGGCACGTCTATGCCCTCGATGATGTACTTCATAACTACTCGGCGGTGATGGCTGTTTTAACACTTGCGATGCTGCCATACGCGAATGCCCAAGGCATGTACACGGGGAAGATGACCTCCTCCTGTGCGATGAGCACGACGTAGTTCTTCAGCTTGGTGTTCACATCCTCGGCCCACTCGAGGCTCAGCGATGTGTAGTCAATGAGGTTGGCGGCGTTGCGGAAGTCACCGACGAGGTACTTACCGGCAGGGATGCTGGTCAACTCAATGACAGGAATACCATTGATGTACTTCACACCATTGGTGCCGGTGACTAAACCCAGATTGCGGCCGATGGTGTCCTTCTCGGACATGATGGCATTGACGGTGATGGGGTTCATCACGATAGCTGACGGGCTGTACTGGGCGTAGTTCATCACGGCGAAGATGGTGTTCACCACATCTGCGCTGTTGGGATCTTCAATGCTCTTGTAAGCACCGTGGTTGACGGTTGCCGAAATGCTGGCAGGGGTCTCACCACTGACGAACGAAACACCCTTGACGAGGATTTGACGGTCGTTCATCTTGATGACATCGTGAGTGGCATTCAGGCCGGTGCACTTGGTGGCACCAGCGAACGTGATGCGCATACCCTCGAGAATGTCAGGCTGTGCTGCGGCGAACTCAACGATAACATCTGCACCGCCGTTATAGCTCGTGACCGAAGTCACGCCGCCTGCGGCGATAGTGACGATAGCCTGACCGATAATATCCTCAACAGCGTGGCAGCCGGGCAGGTTGGCAATGCCCTTAAGGTTGTCGCCGGTGCCGTCACCGAACAGGATGTTCCAGTCCTCGGCGAGGAAGATGCGGTCGGGCAAGGTGGCAAGCAGATACGAGCGCAGGAAGATACGGCTCTTGAGCATGCGCTTAGACACCTTGATGTGGGTACCAAGACGCACAACACTTGCAGTGACCTCCTTCAGCGAGATGGCGCTCTCGGGGAGTTCGCCGTTCTCGGTCACATAGCGGACGTTGCGGTCAACGCTATCAACCTGGCCAAAGGTGTAGGTGGGGAACTGAGGATCGCCCTGCAACACGGGAAGCACGTCACGCAGGTGCAGCTTGGCATTGTTGTAGGGCGAGAAATAGCGCTGGTCCTGCTGGCTGATGAGCACACCACCGGTGTAGTTGGCACCGTCGTTGCCATTGGCGAACACACTCACGATGTCCTTCATGCTGAAGCCCTCGAACATACCGCTCTTGCGGGTCTTACCCTCAACGAAGTCCTGGAACTTCTCACTGTCGAACATAGCGTTAAGACGCTCGTCGAACTTGCTCAGCACGTTCATGCCTGCCGTGCCTTTCGACTCTGCGTTGGCAATCACGTCCATAGCCTTCTTCAGCATCTCACGCAGTTCCTCGTTGTCCTTCACGACCTGTGCGAACTTCTCGGAGTCATAGCCCTTCAACTTGTCGTTGATGGCATTGAACTGAGTCTCCATGTCTTCTTTGGTGATAAGACCGTCATTGGCCTTGTTCACGACGTCACACATCGCACCAAGAATGTTCTCCATGAAGCTCTTCTGCTCGGCATCCTTGATATTGTCAAGGTTGTAACCGAAATCGGATTTCTTTACCTTCATAATGAAACAAAAAATTAAGTGTTAATGATTGTCGATTGCAGCGTTGAGGCTTCCGAAGAAAGTGCCGGTGGCGGCTTTCTCCTCCTGTTCCTCGTCCTCGTCACGAGTGTCTTCTGACGGCTCGTCCTCGGTCTTCTCGGCAACAGGAGTTCCCTGCCCAAGCGTGACGCTCGAATTGTAAACTCTCGAATAGCAGTTAGGACAGTAGGCGAACTCGGCGAGGTCCTCAAGGGACTTCTGCACCATCTGCTCGTCAATCTTTCCGTCCATCTTGCTCAATACAGGATCGAGAATGGCAAGCACGGCAGCGCGGATTTCGGGCTTCAGCTTGCTCATTTCCTCACGGACGATGCCGTCGGTAATCCAGCGCAGGTAACTGTTGGCGCAATCCAACACTTGCTGCGACAGGGTGTGCCGCTCTGCCTCGTCCCACACAAACTGCTCCCCACAATGGGGGCAGGTCACTACGACTGCGCCCTCAAGCGCTTTGGTTAGCATGTCAAGTCTCATCTCGTATTGTTTTAGTCGTTCATCGGTATAGCGCATCTGCAATGCGCGGCGGATGAACTCGATGTTTGCCCGAACGGTTGTCGGGTCGTCCTGCTTAATACCTACGAGGAACGTCTGCGGGTTGCTGCCCCATGAGGTCAGCGTCGAGTATTCCCACATCTTCCACTCGAGAACCTTGCGCTTGTCTTCGGGGTCGCGCTTGATGGCCTGAACACCGATTGAGTGCTCCAGTGTGCGACCGGCGGCGGCATACAGCTTGTAGTCTTCCAGCGTGTCGCGCCCAATCTGCTTGGCGAGGTTGAGCTGACCCACCATAACGAGGTTCCCGTCACGCTCCTCACCCTCAAGGGGCACACCGAGCAACTGCGTCGTGTCGTGGTTCAGAAACCACTTCATGCGTGCGATGTTCTCCTTGAGCGTCTTGTTGAACGAGCCCGGCATTGAGATGTCATTCTGGGAGTCAACAATGCCGATGCCGTTGACGGCAACCGTGACGATACCTCTCGTCTCGTCCAAATCATTCGCTTTCGTCTTGTACAAAAGCCTCTGATATTTCTCCTTCATCTTCTTGTTGGGGTTTGGGGTTGGTAAATGATTTCACTCTCTCTATGTCTTCGGGTGTCATATCACTCACGAGCTTGTCGTAGAGTGGGTCTTCCACCCGTTCGTATCCTTGTTGAGCCCGCCAGTCGTTGAGCGTGATCAACGCACTCTCGAACTCAATCTTGCAGCGGTCACTGATGAGGCGGTTCACTTCCTGCTCCTCCTTCTTGCCCGTCTGCAGGCAGTCCACATCGCTGAAGTCAGCGTCGAGGTACAGCCCGTCCTGGTCAAGACCGAGGAAGTGGGTAAACTCCTGACAGAACCGCTGGACCAGCGGAATGATAACCGACGAGTACACCGCTTTCTCGGCGTTCGCCTGGTTCGCATACGTTGACTGGTCCTTGCGAGGTATCAACACGGGCGGAATACCGTAGATGCCGGCGATTATCACCGCATCGGCAAGTGTCTCGTCAAACGGCTGGAGGTCGCTAATCGACAGGTTCGTGCGGACAAAGCTCAGTTTCACGTCACTGATGCCGTATGGGTACTTGCCCTCGCCGAAACCATACATCTTGTCGGCCTCATCGAGAATTTGCTTCTTCTCGCTCTGCGTCAATGAACGGGAACCCATCTCGTCCGTGGTCTCACTCACGAGCCAGCCGAGACCGCCTCGCTTGACGTAGATGACGTTGCGTGCCTCGTACACGGCTATGAGGTTGCTGATTGCTTTAAGCACCGCCATGAGGCGGCTCTTGGCTTTCAGCGGGTCGCCGTTGTAGAACCCGAACGTGTCGTCCACGTCGTGGAACACGCATTGCGGAGCGATGGCACGGCGAGTGAACGTGCCGTAGTCGTGATAGTAGCACTTCACCACGTCCACGATTTCGCTCACGCCGTAGATGTCGCCCATCAGCTGGTTGTACTCTATCTGCACATACGGCTCTTCAAGCGTCACATAGCGGTCACACCACTTGTAGAGCGTCTTGGCGCCGGCGAACGCGTCGCTCATGGCGGCTTTTATGTAGGAGTTGCCGGTGACAAGCTTGTAGGCGAAATGCTTCCACAACGTGCGATACCACGTCTCAAAAGCGTTGGGCTTGACGAGCATTCGGTTGATGGTGTCGTTGTTCCACACCACGGTGTCGTCCTTGAACCGCTTGAGCAGGTACTTGGCCCCTGCCGCACGGCTGGCGATGTAGTTCACCGGCCAAAAGACTTCGGGAACGGTGTTGAACAGTGTGACGAAGTTTGCGTTCGCCACATACGGCGTGGCTACAATCTCACGCATCAGCTGCGCTCGCCGTGAGGTGATGTCGCTGCTGGCGTTAACCGTTTGCCCGCCCTCTACCGGGGTCGCGCTCTTGGTGATGAAACCTAATGTCTTGAGCAATCCCATGTGCCTGTTATCGTGTTGAACAAGGCAAAAGTACCTACAAAAAAGGCCGCTTTCCCAGAACACGAAATTCTTGAAAAGCGACCCGAGGCGATTTTTCGCCCTTTTGATTTACTTTGCAAATAGCAAAGTGTTGATTTACACCATTATAGCAGTTGTTTGGAATTGCAAAGAAAAAATCACTCTCGCATTATACGTCCTTTTGCAGGTTGTAATCACCCTTGCCGACGATTGCCAGCGCGGCGGTGGTGGCAGGGAGAATGCACTTGAAATTCACTTTGAGCGGATACTTGTCGAGACGGCGGCAGCATACGTGGACACCCAGGCGGTTGTCGGTGTAGAGGTAAATCATCTTTTTCCATACACCCCAAAGTCGGTTATCCTTGACCACAACTTCATCGCCGTGGTGGATTTGCACGCCCTTGCTCTTCGTGCCGTAAACCTTGAATTGCTCCCAAAAGTACTTGTAGTCGAATTGGTCGGTAAGCTCGACTTCCTCCTCAAGGTCATCATCGTCGTAGTAGATGACAACATCGTCAATCAAGTAAAGTTCACTGACCTCAAAATGGTAGTCTTCCTCCACCCCGAATGCGTGGCTGAAACTGTCATCAACATATTCGAGTTCAAAGGTTGCGTTCAAGGATACAGAGAACTTGCCAATCTCTATCTCCATCCAGCAGGTGGTGTCATCCTCGCCCTCGGGTTCAAACCCGTAGCCCATAATCTCGTTGTAGAGCTTCTTGTAGAAGTCAGCCGGAAATTTGATGTTCGTTTTCATATAGCAGATGAATTAAATGTTTGACTTATAGTTGTTTATAATATAATATGCAATTTTTGTACCAAAAAGGCCTTTTTTGAACCTGTATCAAGTCGCCTTAACCTTTGCTAACTCATTGACAATCATACGTGCTTACACACCGCGAATGATGATGCGAGCCAACCCCGAAAGCACAGCTGATGCCGCCGTCTGGTCGGCAGGCGATTGGTCGTTGTAATCAAGCACGTCGCCCATGAACGCGGCATACTCAGGCTCACTCATCTTCTCGGGGTCGAGATGGACATGGGCACGCACCCAGTCGCTCATCGCCGAGATACGCACGCGGTGGTCGCTGCCGAGTTTCAGCACATTCACCTGTGGCAGGTCCTTGCGCAGGTCGCGCACCATCGGGAAGTAGGCTTGCTGGCACTCCACCACAAACATCGTGGCGGTGAACGAGCGTATCCACCCGGCCATCTCCTCATTGCCCTTGACCGGGCGCAGGCATACGTCGGTGAGGTGCCAGCGGTCGGCGATACGTGCGAGACGAGCCAAAGCGAAACGGCCACCGAAGGACGGCAGCACATACACGATTGCCTGCTCGTAGTCGTACTCGGTGGCAGGGTTGAAGAACTTGAACTCGCCCTCGCTGTAGATCGAGCGTTTGCGCCCCATGCTGAACTCGGTGTACTGGGCACGCAACAAGTCGTGCACGGCGTAACGCAGCGTATCGCTGACATGGCCGTGTGCCTCGTACTTCTGCTTGGTGACAGGGTTCGTCACCTTCTGCTTGGCGATTGCTCCGTTCTCGTCCTTCTGCACCGCCTGGTAATCGTCAATCGACGTGGTGCAGTCGTTGTCGATGCGGATAGCCACACCCGGCACACGACCATCCCACACGGCATTGATGAACTCGCCGGTGGTCGCCACGGCAGGGTTCTTGTTGCCGATGCAGTCCTCCACCTCAAAGCCCTCATGCTCCAGTTCGTCAATGACGAGGTCGAAGAACGAGCGGTTGTTCTCGTCAATGGTGTTCGCCGCCTTGCCTGACGCGTCGCCATGCAGATAGACCTTGCCGGTGTAGTGGTACTCACGGAGTTTGGCGGCAATCACCTTCGCGGCCTTGCGTGCCGAGTTGTTCGGACTCTCTATCGGCAGCTCATCAAACTGCGTAACTTGCTGAACATCGTCGGGCTTATACTCTTTTTGGAAGAACGTGGCGGTGACATACGGCAGCACGTTTGAGTCCATGCTGATGTGAATGGGCAATTCGGGGTTGAATGGAAACTTGCCGCACACCACACCACGGTTGAACGAGGGGAAGAACTCCGCTCCTGTGCGGATGTGTCCCCACTCGCCGAGCGCATAGACCTGGTAGTAGTCGGGGTCGTTGATGCGGTCGTTCTCGAAGTTGGCGATGGCCTGGTAGTCGTAGTAGCCGTACTTGCCGTCGGGCGAGCCCACCACCCAAAAGTTGTTGAGGTAGGTGGACTGGATGACGATTGTGTCGGGCGCATGGCGGTCGTACTCGCCGGTGTTGGGGTTGAGGATTAGTTTCTCGCTGTTCATCCGCACCGACTTCACGGCGCATAATTCGGGCGGCAGTGTCTCACCATCAAACACCAACGACATGGGCATCTCATGCCATTCTTCGCGGTCGAACCATTTCTTCTTAATCCAATGTTCCTCGCTGATGGGGTTGAAGGCGGCTATAATCTGCTGCCCCTCCTTTCCACGCAGACGCAGGCGGATTTGCTTGAAGTCGGTTTCATCGTACTCGCTTAACTCGTCCAGGAACACTCGCTTGTACTGACTGATACCCTTGATTTTTTCGGGGTCATCCAATCCGCTGAAATCAATTCTTGTGCCATTTGTGAACACGATGCTGTTCTGCTTGAAACGGTATCTTCCCTCAAGCGACTCAATGCCGTTGATGGCAGCTCGGAAATCTGCGTAGATAGTTTTCTCTATGCTTGCGCCCACCTTGCGCATGACGAGGTTGTTGCTGCCCTCGTAGTAGGTTATCAGCGACAATATCTGTGCCGCTGAATAGGATTTACCCGACGAGGAACCGCCGTACATGACGATGTAACGCACACTCGGATCGAGAGCGTAACGCAACAGCCAAAACGCATTTGGCGACAGTCCTTCAGCCGGTACATCAAGCATCTGTGCGGAATGATATGCTCACCCTGCCGTCTGCCAATGGGAAATCTTCCGACAGGCTGTGTTCAACTTTGGTTTTGATGAGAGCCTTGTGCAGCCTTTCTCGTGCAGCCTCCTTGTCAACGACAAAGATTGCCCTGCCGCCGATGCTTTTCCATGTGCCGAGCACACGCACCCACTTCGGCAGCTTCTTTATTGAAATCTTCAATTCTCGCCCTGTCTCGGGGTCGGTCTCCCACAACATACCATCGTCGAAGTTTGCGGCAAGTTTGTCGCGGTCGATGAGTGCCTGAGCGGTCGCCTCAGCCTCGCAAAGTCGCTCCATGAGCAATTCGTTCAACCTTGCGGTTACCTTGCAGTCATTCATCAAGCGAGATGCGGCTTCCCATGCTCCCTTTTGGCTCTTGTAGTTGTACACTTTTAGCAGCGCTGCGGTGGCATTCCCAAAGTCGGGCGTTCCGTAGGCATTGACGTAGGCATGACAAAAAGCCTCCTGCTTCGGAGTGAGCCCATGTTCATTCAGTTTCTGTGCCATATCAAACCTCCTCCTTTCTCACGCTGCTGGTGTGAACCATGTACCATGTCTCGTAATTGTCTGCATCGACCTGCACGATGTAGGAAATGCCGTCCTCGACTTCGAGGTGGCCGGTGACCTTGCGTCCCGATGGTGTTATGCCGGAGTATATTGCTTCCATATCGTTGTCGAATTAAGAAAAGACCGCCGGCTCCACGATGTCACGCAGACACCGGCGGTCAAAGTCAAACATTCAAGTATCATCGTGAAGATGACATTGCCGAAAACACCTGTGAAATGCCCGTTTCGATGTTTCGGTACGGCAAAGGTACGGTGAAAATCGCCTCGTTTACCGATTGCTCGAAATTGTCGAGGGGCCGCAACTCGTCCGTGTACTCAAGATTGAGGGGCTTGTACTTGGCCACCTCGTCACAGAACTCACGCACCGTGTTGCCCACAGGGTTCACCACGTTCACCAGTTGTCGGTTGCAGGCATAAGCGTAGATCAACGCCTCTACCGCGTCACCGATGTAGGTGAAGTGGCGCACGTTGCGTCCGCCGTTGTAAATCGTGCAGGTCTCTTGGGTAAGCAAGTTGTACAGCAGAGTTCCCTCTCGTGGGGCGGGACCATACACGTTGTGAAGACGAACGCCGGTTGCTCTCGGGCAGTAGGCTTTCGCAAACTGCTCGTCAAAATACTTCGTCATGCCGTACATCGAGGTCGTGTTGCAGGCGTTTGCGGTGCTGCTGGACGCATAGACCAGTTTCACCCCGTAGCGGCGGCAAGCGGTGGCCACCACCATGAACGCGTGCACGTTCTCTCGCTCGATGTCGTCGAGGCGGTCGTTGAACACGCTCGTCTCGGCGGCAAGATGAAATACCACGTCAATGCCGCCGTCGGCCAACAGGGGCTCGATGCGGGCGGCGTCACCGCCAATCTTCGTGTCGATGCGGACGACCTCGAAGTGCGGTGCCAGTCGGCGGCAGAGGACTTGACCTATGAAGCCCTCGCTGCCGGTTACTATTGCTCTCAATGTCGCAGGTAGTGCTGCCGTCTAAGAGTGATACGTCAAGGCACAAGATTGTCGAACAGCCCGGGAAACCTCGGTTGCAGGGCTTCGTGTTCCTCGTGGAAGAACTCGGCTTTCGTCTTGCCCATCTTGCGGCCTTTCTTGGTGTGGATGTCGAAGGTGTATTCCGGCACCTCCAGCGGTTGTCGGCGCGCATCGTCCAGGGCGGCGATGATCTGCGGGTCGGTCAGCGCGAGTTGGTCCACCGCAAGGTTGTTGAGGTGGTCTGCGTCGCGTGACTTGTAGCACTCGCAAAGCAGGATTATCGCCTTGCCGATGAAGATGCGACCTTTCGGCTCTTTGCTCCCTTTGTTCACCAGCTCATAGCCGTTGTGCAGCGCGTCAATCTCATGGGTGATGAGTCCCCAACAGTCCTCGGCGCTGATGGTGTAGAGTCGTTTCCACACATAGTTGCCGTAGCCTGACTGCCAAAGTTCCACCCCGAAGAAAGCCGCCACCACCACATCGTCGCGGCGGATGCTCTTCTGCAATGCGCTGGCACACTCAAGGAAGTCGTAGCCATTCTTGGTTCTCAATGCGAAATGTCCCATATTTTTCTGTAAAGTTAGTCAAAATTTTCGATATATAGGCTGAAATTCAGCACTTTAACCTATGTGAAATTTTGTCAAATCAAAATGGAAATGACGCACTGATGTTGTACTGCACCAGCGACTTGGTTTTGTCCTTGCCGTTGTTGCCCTGGCCCTTCAGGCGAATTGCCTCGCCGAAGTATTTCCGTATGAGCAGTATTGACCGCTGCTCCTCTTCCTGGTTGCGAATGGCCGACAGGCCGCCGGCGTTCACGAAGGTGGACTTCTGCTCGAAATTGTAGCGCAGGTCGGTGAGAACCTTCCGCTCGGTGTACTTCATGTAGCACGAGATCCAAAAATCCTCCTTGAGTTTCAACTCCTCGTTCCACCACACGTTCTTGTTGTAGCGCACGCCGTAAGAGCAACCCGTTATCATCTTGTCGAGGGAGAGGTACTCCGTCTCGTCGTACATGACCGGCGAGATACGGCTGGTGAAGCCGAACACATGGACATCGAGCATGCAGGCGATGTCATACAGGTTCTCGATGATCTGCGTTATCTCGTTGCGGTCGCGGATGCGGGCCGTCTCGCCCTTCTCGGTGTAGAGCTTTTTGCATGCGTCCACGTCATCGTCGAGCATGAACAACTCACGGAAATGCTTCGCCATCCAGTTGCGTTTCGGAATCAGCCCGATGATGTCGTCGGGGTGCGTCACTATCTCGCAGTCGGGGTTGAACTCTTTGTAAAGCTCCGCCTGTGACTTCGCCACGCAGATGATTGGGTCATTGACCAGGTACTTCGCGAACACTCGGTCGTGCCGCTTGTGGGAGGGGATTACGATACGCAGGCTCATTGCTCCGCTCCTTTCTGACCACGCGTGATGGCCTCACGGAAGTCCTGTATGCTGATGACGTTGCTCTTGCTCACCTTGCCGGTCTTATACGACCTCATGTGCTGCATATCGAGCACCTCACGCAGCCAGTTGCTGTCAACCTCGTTAGAGCTTTGAATGATGAACAATTCGTGCTTCTCGTCGTATTTGGGAATTAACGGATACACTGCGGAGTCGTTGTCCATCGCGTCAAAGCGCTCACGGAACTTGTCTTTCTGCTTGGGCTGCTCGAACTCCATGCCCCAGTCGGCGAGCTCGCTCTGGAACTCCGCCCACTCATTGGCGATGATGTCCTTGTCATCCTCGCCGTAGTTGATGTTGTCTTTGGCGGCATACTCACGCAGTTTC
>Ga0326512_10000581_pt1 | contig 31961 bp, 49 predicted proteins | sample 1_2617_0518_D_FD_203652 | JGI IMG/M metagenome (GOLD analysis project Ga0326512, IMG submission 203652) | Bovine rumen microbial communities from UC Davis, California, United States - 1_2617_0518 | ecosystem: Host-associated > Mammals > Digestive system > Stomach > Rumen | place: USA... | reverse complement strand
AGCACCAAAATACCCCTTGAAGTTATCCACAATGTCAAGGGGTGGTCAAATGGGGGAAATACGGACAATAAAACACGTCAGATTAAATGACCTGAAACCCTACGAAAACAACGCAAAACGCCACGGCAAGAAACAAATTGAGCGGTTGGCGGCAAGTATTGAAGAATTTGGCTTTGTTTCCCCGATTTTAATTGACAAAAACAACGTCATTTTGGCTGGTCATGGACGATTCGAGGCGGCTACACTTCTCGGGCTGGAAAAAGTGCCTTGTGTGTGCATTGAGGGGCTTTCAGATGACCAAAAGAAAGCATACATCCTCGCTGATAACCGCTTGTCCGAATTAGATACAAGTTGGGATTTGGAATTAGTACAAAAAGAGCTTGAATCGATTTCACTTGATTTTGATTTGGGTCAATTCGATTTCAAAGTTCCCGAAATGCCTGATTTAGACATTGGTTATTATGGCGATGAGCGAGAACGCACGAACAACGCATATAATCTCGGAATCGCACATAAAACGCAAATGACGGCAGGGTTTTGGCAGATGCCGATCATATTTTGTGACGAGTTCATCCCGGATGATTTAATCGGTTTCAATTACGCAAAGACGAACAAAGACAAAAATGTCGGAATACATTTTTACGTTGATGATTATCAGTTTGAGCGAATTTGGAATTACCCGGAGAAGTACGTTGACGTTTTAAAAGAATATCAATGTATTTTAAGCCCCGACTTTTCATTGTATATGGATATGCCTATGCCGATGAAGATATGGAACGTGTACCGTTCAAGACAAATCGGGGCATATTATCAGCATCAAGGAATAAATGTCATCCCAACAATTTCTTGGGCAGAAAAAGAAACTTTCGATTTTTGCTTTGAGGGAATCCCGAAAGGGAGCATCGTTTCCGTGTCTACCATAGGCGTAAAAGAAAATAAAGATGCCTTGCAGATATGGAAAGACGGAATGACAGAAATGATAAAACGAATCGAACCAAGTACGATCTTGGTTTATGGTGGCAAGTTAGATTTTGATTATAAAGACATTGAGGTCATATATTTTGACAACAAAGTCACGGAGAATTGGAAATAATGGGCGGACGTGGTGCATCATCAGGCGGTGGGAGAGCTGGAACATTTAAAAACTCCAGCGAGTTTGAAAAATCCCTCACGGGAGCAAATGACCCACGAATAAAAGAATATAGCGATGCATTTTCTGAAGAAAGTCAGTACAACCAAGGACTCAAGAGCAATATGGAAAGAGCCATAAACGAGGACGGATTTTCAGTGGTGGAAAATGCAATTCAAAGCGAATTGAGATCAACAAGGAATCAAATCAATTCGATGCCCGATAACAAAACGCCTACACAACTCGGAATGCTGGATGCATTACAAGAACGAGTGCAAATCCTTAAAGACTTACAGAGGCGGCGTGGAGAAGTCGGCAGAGGGCGTGGAAACGTAGACATCATATAATAGAGGTTTTATATGCTTACATATAACATTCAATTTTTTGGCGGACGTGGTTCAAGTTCAGGTGGTGGCGGTGGACTTGGACACTCGCCCGTTGTTGTCCTGAAGAAAGACGGAAAAGTCGTTGACATGATAACTTTCATCAACGCAGGAACCGGGAAAGAAATCGGAAGAAAGAATATATGATCGAATCCGAAGTTCAGAGAATAAAAGACATATTGATCGAGGCTGACATTTCCGAAAGGCGAATCAAAACCTTGGAGCCTATAATCGAAAATGTGGCATTCATGAAAGTAAAGTTGGACGATGCAAGAGAAAAAATTGCATCGTCCTCTGTCGTTATACCATACGACAACGGCGGCGGTCAGAGTGGCATCCGTGAGAACCCTTTATATAAAGGATATGAGGCACTTTGGAAGTCGTACATCACGGGCATGGACAGAATACTCGGAGCATTGCCCAAAGAGGCTGTCGAAAGTGTAGCCGAGGAAATAGCAACCAACGAGCCAAAGAGTGTGCTTGAATTGGTCAGGGGGAAACATAAAAAAGAGGCATGAAAGGCTCACAATTACCAAGAGTGCAAATAGAACCGAGTCGCACTTCCACAGACGGGGAAGATGCGGCTCTTTTAATGTCGGCTTATGGTTGCGAATTGGACGAATGGCAACAAACTGTCATTGATTGTTGGCTTGGCAAGGATGAAAACGGCAAATATTCCGTCACATCCGCTGGATTATCACTCCCAAGGCAGAACGGAAAGAACGTATGCCTTGAATGTCGTGAGTTTTTCGGGCTTGTTGTTAATGGTGAAAAGATTTTACACACAGCACATCAGGTCAAAACGGGCAAAAAGTCATTCAGACGTTTGGCGGCGATGTTTACAGACAAAAGACATCCCGAGATTACAGATATTGTAAAAAATATCCGTTACACCAACGGTGAGGAATGCATCGAGCTTGACAACGGTGGAACGATAGAATTTTCCGCACGTTCAAGACAAGCGGCTCGAGGTTTTGACGGAATTTCCCTTGTAGTCTTTGACGAGGCTCAAGAGCTAACGGACGATCAGGTCGAGGCGATCATGGCGACACTTTCCGCATCACAGACGGGAACACGTCAGCTTATTTACACAGGAACACCGCCTTATCCGAATTGTCCGGGGGAAGTATTCAAAAGAAAAAGACAAGGGTGTTTTGATTCTCCAAGTCCTCACGATGCATGGCATGAGTGGGGAGTTGAGGGGGACAACATCGAAAAGATAAATGCTGAAGATAGAACACTTTGGTACATGACGAACCCAGCACTCGGAATCCGCTTGACGGAAGATTTCACGGCAGAAGAATTTAATACCATGTCGAAAGACGGATTTTGCCGTGAGCGTTTGGGCTGGTGGGCACCAACAGTTTCCCAGCAGATAGATTATGCTATTGAGTCCGACAAATGGGACAGATGCAAATCCGATGAACCAAAACCCGAGGGAAAGACCGCTTATGGGGTCAAATTTTCCGCAGACGGTTCATGGGTGTGCTTGTGCGGTGCGGTCATTCCAACGAACGGCAAAGCCCGAATTTCGTTGATAGAGGCAAAACCTACGGGCTACGGCACGGGTTGGTTGGCTGAATGGCTAAACGAAAGGTCATCAAAGGCTTGTTGCGTTGTAATAGACGGCAAGAACGGCGTTGATGTCCTTGTTGAGAAAATATCCGATAAATGGCGGATGAAAGGGTCGGTTATAAGACCCGGTGCAAGGGATGTCATCGCATCCGTTGGGATGTTAGTCGATGCAATAAATGAAGAATCCGTGACGTGGTTTTCAGGTCAAGAGGCTTTGAGGGAGTCAGCGATCACGGCAACAAAAAGACCCATTGGCGGCGGTTGGGGTTTCGGTGGCGAAAATTCATCCGCTATTGAGGGATGTGCATTAGCATTTTGGGGGGCGAAAATATCAAAACGTGACCCGAACAAGAAGATGCTTATTGGTTGAGGTTTAAAAGATGCTCAATATTGAAGTGACAAACATCAAAAACTTTCCAGCAGAGGAAATGGCAAAGTTTAAGGACTTGCTTTCTACTTATGAGACACATTCTTATAAGAATGACGAAAAAAACCGTTATTATGAGGGCAAAATCTCCCTTAATTCCGTAAATTTAGGCATTGCACTTCCTGACGGCTTACAGAGGCTTGAAATTGGGTGTGCGTGGGGAGCCAAGACCGTTGATGTCCTCGCTGGACGTTCCATGTTTGACGGATTTGTCGGTGTAAATGGCGAGGCGGTGGATGACCTCGACACAATAGCCGAGAAGAATAACCTTGTTGACGAATACATCAAGGCTTGTCGTGACGAGCTGAAATATGGTTGTGTGTTTGCTACACTTACCGATTCTGACGAGGGCGTGAAAATCCGTTTCCATAGCCCACAGACAGCGGCGGCAATTTGGGACGGAGAAAAAGGTCGCATCGCTTATGGATTCGCTGTTATAAACACGGCACCGAACAACGACAAGACATCATGGGATGCAACCTTAATCAATTATTATACCGATGATTCGATTTGGGTTCTTCAGAGATACGGTCATGATTTGTGGGTTGCTGAACAGCATCTGCACAAAATGGGCAGGCCGCTTATGGAAGCTCTGATTTGGAATGCAACATCAAACAAGCCCTTTGGTCGTTCAAGGATTAAAGAACCCGTCAGGCGACTAATTGACGGATATGTCCGCACGGTTGCAAATGCATCCATTGGCTTGGAGTTCGCAACATCGCCACAGAAGTATTTGCTCGGTGTTACTGACGAACAGTTTGCGGCGGTTATAGACAATAAATTCCGCACTTATGTTGGCTCAATACTGACATCAACATCAAATCCCGAAACCGGGGAAAAGCCGTCATTCGGTCAGCTCCAGCAGGGAACGATTTCCCCTCACGTTGAAATGTTGAGGTTACTTGCAACACAGTTTTCAGCGGCTACGGGCTTGACCGTGACCGATACGGGAGTTGTAAACGATGCAAATCCCACTTCAAGCGATGCGATCATGGCACAGAGTCAGACGTTAATCGCAACGGCTCAACAGTTAAACATCGGGAACGGTGTTGCGTTGCGTTCTATCGCTTTAATGGCTTTGGCGATTACCTATGACGTAAGCCTTGACGACTTGACCGATGAACAGAAAGCAATAGTCGCCCATTTCAAGAATCCTGCAATGCCGAGTGTTTCCGTTACCGCAGATGCGGCACTTAAAATCGCATCGGTTCGTGACGGATTCGCATCAACCGATGTATTCCTTGAAATGCTCGGATTTGACAAAGCGGACATCCGCAGAATTAAGTCACAAGAGGGGCGTTCAAGGGGAATGGCACTAATCGAGGAAATTGAGGGATGACGATCTCAAGGAAGTCGTGGGAACGATATATATTGACGTTGCGTGACATCAACACGGCGGCGGCTGAAAAGCTGGTCAAGTATTTAACCACGCATAATGTCATAGGCATCGGGAATCCCTCGGAAATGGTTCTTGATGATGCAACCTTGAAAGAGTTCATGGATTACGCTTATGCGATAGTCAATGAATATGGCGAGGCGGCTGGTTCTTTGGCGGCTGAAATGTATGACCTGACCGCAGACCTTGAGGGTGTTTTACTTCCGCCAGCCGAACTCGCCCCGTTAGCCAACTATGGCGATGTAGCAAAGGCAATCCAAGGAACAATCAAAACCTCACAGAATTTCGAGGAAATAGCGAGTGCGGCGACACGTTGGGTTAAAATGGCGGCGGCTGATACCACGTTACACAATGCCAAACGTGACGGGGCACAATTCGCTTGGATTCCAGCCGGGGAAACGTGTGCTTTTTGTCTGACCCTTGCATCAAGGGGTTGGCAATATATGTCAAAGGATGCCCTAAAGGGCGGACATGCAGAGCATATTCATTCTAATTGCGATTGTCAGTACACGGTCAGACATAACCAAAATCTGAACATCGCAGGATATGACCCCGATGCATATTTAAGTATGTACCAACACGCAGAGGGTTCAACGCCGCAAGAGAAAATCAATTCGATGAGGCGTGAGGCATACGCAAGGAACAAGCCGACAGAGGGCACAGACAATGACGGCTTGATAGACGTTAATTAAGCATCCGAAAGGGTGCTTTTTTATATGGTTACTCGTTCCATATAACGAGGATATTACTCGCAGAGAGGAGATTCAAAAATGAGCGAAAACGCTACTGTAACCACACAGGAAAATGCAGAAATGCAGACACGCACATTCACGCAGGATGAGGTCAATGCCATAGTCGGGAAAAGACTTGCCGAGGAAAAAGGCAAATATGCTGACTATGACGTTCTGAAAGCCAAAGCCGACAAGTTCGATGAGGCAGAGGAAAAGAACAAGACCGAATTGGAGAAAGCGACAGAACGTGCAAACAACCTCGAGGCAGAGCTTACCGCATTGAAGAAAGCGGATGAAGTTCGAACCATGAGGGAGAATGTAGCAAATGAAACAGGCATTCCCGTTCACTTACTGACCGGGGCAACCGAGGACGAGTGCAAAGCACAGGCAGAGGCGATAAAGGCTTACGCCCAGCCCAGCGGTTATCCCAAAGTCAAGGACGGTGGCGAAATGCCTAAACCAAACGGCTCAACGAAACAGCAATTCGCTGATTTCATGGGTCAGATTCTTAATTAAAAAGGAGATTAAATTATGTCAGGCGTATCAACTAATAGAACCGACATCACTTTACCCGTTGACGTTTCTAACGAGATTCTCGCAAAGGCACAGGAAAATTCCGCTGTCATGAAACTCGCACGTCAGATTGCACTCCCCGGACGTGGAGCCGCAATTCAGGTCATCACCTCTGACCCCGAGGCATCATGGGTCGGAGAAACCGCATCCAAGCCCGTAAGCAATCCCGGACTTTCCACCAAGATCATGAGAGGTTACAAACTCGCTGTCATCGTTCCTTTTTCAAACGAGTTCAGACGAGATGCCGCCGCTCTTTATGATGCACTTATCGAAAGACTTCCTGCCGCTCTTGGTAAGAAGTTTGACGACACCGTTTTCCATGGCACCGCTCCCGGTTCCGATTTCGATACTTTCGCAGGAGTAACCGCACAGAGTCTTGCATCCGATGTATATCAGGGACTTGTTGCCGCTGATACCGACATCGCACTCCATGGCGGTGTTGTAAACGGTTATGTCATTTCCGCACAGGGCAGAGGCATTCTTCTCGGTGCTACTGATGACAACAAGAGACCTCTTTTCATCAACAACGTTTCCGAGGGTGCTGTTCCCGTTATCCTTGGTGCAAGAACCGAGCTTTCCAAAGCCGCTTTCAAGAGTGGTTCTCCCAGCGTTGTCGGATATGCTGGAGATTGGTCACAGGCTCTTTACGGAATCGTTGAGGGTGTCAAGATCGACTATTCAAGCGATGCTACACTTGTTGACGGCGACAACAACACCATTAATCTTTTCCAGCAGAATATGTTTGCTGTAAGAGCCGAAATCGAGGTTGGTTTCCGTGCCGACACCGCAATGTTCAACGCCCTTACCGCAACAGGCGTTCCCTCTATCTGATGATAGAGTTCATAAATCCTTACACCAAGACCGCTTTTTTGGTAGCGGATGACCGTGTTGACGAATACAAGGCGGCAGGGTTTCCCCTTGCCGCTGACACGGAAAAGCCAAAGGTCGAGGTTATAAAGGAAACCAAGACCGAGGAAAAGGTCGAGGAAACCAAGAAAACAGTAAGACGTTCCACAAGGAAGAAATGAGGGAATCATGGCTTATGCAACCGTGAGTGACGTTCAGGCGAGAATGTCAACCACTATGGACACAACACAGCAGAATATATGCACTAATCTCTTGGATGATGCGGCGATCATCATTGACGGTTTCAATGCGAATGCATCCGCAGACGTGAAGAAACTCGTTTCATGCCGCATGGTCATCCGTGCGATGAATGTCGATGCTGACGTTCCTGTCGGTGCAACGCAGGGAAGTATGTCGGCACTTGGTTATTCACAGAGCTGGACAATGGGGTCAAATTCATCGGTTGGCGAATTATATCTGAACAAGCTCGAAAAGGAAATGCTCGGATGCGGAAATAACATCGGATGCCGTTCCATTCTTGAATATATGACGAGGGTTTCAATATGAGAGGTGTCACGGTCGTTCTGAACGTTAAAACACAGACGGGCACGGATGCATTTGGTCGTCCTATTTATTCCACAGTTCCAAAGAATGTTTCTGACGTTTTAGTCGGGGAGCCGTCATCTGACGACATCACAAATATGCTGACCATGTACGGGAAGAAAGTCGCTTATACATTAGCGATACCGAAAACCGATGATAATGTGTGGGAAGATACGGAAGTTACACTCCCTGCCCCTTTTGGTGGCACTTATCACACAATAGGTTATGCAACCGCTGGAATCCCGGAAAACATTCCTACGAGGTGGAACAGAAAGGTGCATCTTGAAAGACAAGAAAGTTAGGGTCGTGTTGCCCACGGCAATGATGAAAGATTTATGGCAGAGCCAAATGTGCATGGATGCCGTCATGAATGAATCCGAGAAGATCGGGGAAGTTCTGACATCGTTCGTGGGCTTTGACCGTGTTCAAGTGATAGTAAAGGTGGAAGAAGATGCTAATTGAGGAAAAGGTCAAGAATTTTCTTGACGGCGAATTTGCCGAGGATAACATTGGAATCTTTCTTGAGATTCCCAAAACACTCCCGTCATCATTCATCGTCTTTCAGTTAATCGGGCGAGGACGTGAAAACCTTGTCAACGAGGCGACACTTGAATTTAGGTCTTATGCCCCGAGCAAGTATGAGGCGGCGGTGCTTGATGAAAAATTAAGAACCGCACTCGACAAGTTCCATGAGGAATCTGACGTGTCATGTAAGCTCGGCGGTGGGAATGATGACCCGGACACAGTTCTTAAAAGATACCGTTATCGTTGTTATTACAATTTATATTATTAAAGGAGAAAAGCTATGCCTGATGCAACCAAAGTTTCAGTTGGTAAGCCTAAAGTCGGCGGTGCTGTCCATTGGGCTCCCATTGGTAGCACACTTCCTACATCAGCAACCGCATCCCTTGACGGTGCGTTTGTCGAGCTTGGATATGTTTCCGAGGACGGTCTGACCAACAATAACAGCCCCGAAAGTGATACCGTTAAGGCTTGGGGTGGAGACACCGTTCTTTCACTTCAGACCGACAGACCCGACACATTCGCCCTGACCTTACTCGAGGCAATGAACGAGGATGTCCTCAAGACCATTTACGGAAGTGCGAATGTTACCCCTGACGGAAGTGGAAACCTTACTATTAAGGCAACCGCACAGGATATGCCCAGCGGTGCATGGGTGTTTGACATGATTCTCAAGGGCGGCAGAGCCAAGAGAATTGTCGTTCCCAACGGCACTATTTCCGAGCTTGGCGAGATCACTTACAAGGATGATGAGGCGGTTGGTTATAACATCACTATAACCGATGTTCCCGACACAAACGGTGTATATCACTACGAATACATCACCGCAGACGTTCCGAGCGTATAAGTTTTAAAGGAGAAGAAAAATGCAGGGAAAAACAAAAAGTGGATTTGCTTATGACATCGATGACAGAATCCTTACTGATTGGCGTTTTACAATGGCAATAACCAAGTGTCAAAATTCCGAGGGCATTAAACAGCTCGAGGGGGCACAGGAAATGGTCAAGTTGATGTTCGGGGACGAGGGCTTTTCCAAGTTCATGGAACACATCGCAAGTCAGAATGACGGGTTCGTTCCTGCCGAGGTCGTAATGGCTGAAGTTCAGGAAATATTCGAAAGCAAAATCCCAAAAAACTGATTTTCCTTGCACATTGTTTGGCGGTGTGCAAGGACGATTTGATTTGTGACCTTGCAGAAACTTATCACATCCTAAATTTCAAAGAGTTGTCGCCCGAGCTGGTGGCAACTCTTTGTTTTGGGTTAAGACCCGAAAGCAGGGTCAAGATGAAAGTTTCAAAAAGCAAGATCACTTTGACACAGACATTAATCGCCCGAATGGTGGACGAGTTATCGTTCCAAAGTTGGGCTCAAACTAAAGACGGACAGAGAAACAGAAACCGCCCGGAATCGGTTCTAAAGGCATTGACCGAGGAACACGAGGACGAGCTTGTTTCATTCATGACCGCTGATGATTTCAAGTCAGCATGGGAGAATTTAACGCATGGGCGTGACAATAGGTGAGGCATACTTACAAATCAAGCCGTCAACCGAGGGCATGGGAAAAGACATCGAGAGAGCCATGGGCGATGCCGGGGAAAGCGGCGGTGCTACATTCGGCTCGGCTTTTGCATCGAGCATCGGTGCGGTTGCTAAAGGCGTAACGGCGGCGGTTGGTGCGGCGGCTACGGGTGCGGCGGCGGTCACTAAAGAGGCGGTTTCATCGTATGCGAATTATCAGCAGTTAATCGGTGGAATGGAAACTCTTTATGAGGATTTGTCCGTTGACATAGAAGAAAACGCAAACAGGGCATTTGCAACCGCTGGACTTTCAGCCAACGAATACATGGAAACGGCTTTGACATTTGCCGCATCCCTGAACAATTCCCTTATGGAATCCGAGGGAAATATCTCCCGTTCAGCCGATTTAACAGACCAAATCATCGTTGACATGGCTGATAACGTCAACAAAATGGGCACGTCCATGGAGTCCATTCAGAACGCTTACCGTGGTTTTTCCCGTGGCAACTTTACCATGTTGGATAACCTCGCCCTTGGATTCGCTGGTACTAAAGAGGGTATGCAAGACCTCTTGGACAAGGCTCAAGAGATTTCGGGCATCGAGTATAACATCGATTCATTCGCTGACATTGCCGATGCGATTCATGTCGTACAAGAGAACATGGGCATCACGGGAACAACCTCAAAAGAGGCATCGGGAACAATTACGGGTTCGGTGGCATCCATTGGGGCGGCATGGAAAAACCTTGTCGCTGGTATGGCTAACCCGGATGCAGACCTTGGTGTTTTAATCGAACAGTTTGTTAATACGGGCGTGACCGCACTCAATAACTTAATGCCGACTATACTAAACGCATTAAGTGGTTTGGGTTCGTTGGTAACACAGATAACCCCGGTACTTGTGCAGATGATTCCGAATTTGGTCGCAACATTAGTTCCACCTTTAATCGATGCGGCGATTCAGCTTGTAAATGCTTTGATTCAGGCATTGCCTGATATATTGGCGTTAATCGTTGACCAAATCCCGGTTCTTTTCAATTTGATCGTGGAAACGATTTTGTCCATGCTCCCGATGATAATTGAATTAGGACTCCAGCTTATTCTTGCTTTGTCGCAGGGTTTAATCGATTCGTTGCCTACACTCATCCCTGCAATCGTTGACGTTATGCTCACAATTGTGGATAAACTGACAGACCCCGACACATTGGTCATGTTAGTCGATGCGGCATTACAGTTGATTCTTTCACTTGCCGAGGGTTTAATCCGTGCATTGCCTAAACTAATCGCCAAGGCTCCCGAAATAGTCATGAATTTGGTCAAAGCGATCATTTTAGCCGCTCCGAAAATCCTTGAGGCTGGTGCGGAATTACTGTTCAAGTTAATTGAGGGTATTTTAATGGTCGTTGGTCAGTTAGTGACCACGGGTGCCGAGTTGGTTCAGAGCGTAAAGGACGGATTTTGGCAGAAAATCGAAGATGCTAAAAATTGGGGTAAAGACATGGTTCAAAACTTCATTGACGGCATCAAGGCAAAATGGGAAAACCTCAAAAGCACGGTCACAGACCTTGCATCGACAATTAAGTCACTTTTGGGATTCTCTGAACCCGAGGACGGACCTCTTTCTAATTTCCATACTTATGCCCCGGATATGATGATGCTTTTTGCTCAAGGCATTAAGGATAACATCGGATTAATTCAGAACGCTTTGGGTTCGGTTGCTGGAACGATCTCAACGGACTTTCAGACGGCTCAAATTTCATCGAATAACTATTCGGGCATAAACAATCCACTCGAGAATATAAGCGGTGTTCTTGGGGCAAATACGGGGGATAGTGGCGACATTGTGATTCCCGTTTATATCGGGCAGGAAAAGCTCGACACGATTATCCTCAACGCCCAGCAAAGACACGCACTCGTTTCAGGGGGTCGCTAATGGCACAGAAACTTAAATTAAAATTCAGCACCGAATATTTCCCACTAACTAAAGGGAGTTACACATTAGCTCTTGAGAACAAGGAAACCATAAAAGAAACCGAGGCGGGAACACTCCAGCGTGATATAAAGCGTTTGGGTGTTCCGCATATCTCGGTCACGTCAACCATTGATGATACTTGGTTTCAGAAGATTCAAGGCTATTATGTATCGGGAACGGCACTCACGATCTATTATCTCAATCCCGCAACACTTGCCGAGGACAATTTCAGCGGGTTCATTCAGAATTTGACCCTCAACGCAATCAAGGACAACGGAACCAAAACTTATTGGGACGTATCATTCGAGGTCACGGCATACTAATGTATTCAGCATCCGCAGATTTCCAAACAAAAATAAAATCAAATATTAGAAAGTTATCTTGGAGCGGAACGATCACGACATCCGGGGGAAACACTTACACTTTCACGAATGCCGATATTGTCGGCGGTGGAAGTATAACAAGGTCGATTTCCTCGCAGACTTTAAACATCGGCACAGCATACGCATCCACTTTTTCCATTGAGTTGGTTCTCGCTGGTGTGTCACGTTATGAGTTATTTGGTGCAGAGGTTTCCGTTTCGTGTTCCCTTGACGGTGCATCGGATGTGATTCCCATGGGCGTGTTCACAGTTTCCGAGGCAACGCAGACGGCTGACCATATATCACTAAAGGCTTATGACAACATGGTCAAATTCGATGCGGTGTCATTTGCTCCCGGTCAGCACGTCACAATTCAAAAGCCGAGTGCATGGTTAAGTGAAATGTGTACGGCTTGTGGTGTTTCCTTGGGTTCTTCAGTTGGCGACATTGAAGGACTTCCAAACGGAAAGAGGAAAACGGGATTCGCTGACGTAGTGGCTGATGTTAAGACATGGCGTGACGTTCTCGAATATCTCGCCGCTTACCTTGGGGCGTTCGCCTACATCGGACGTGACGGGGCGTTGTATTTAAAGACATACAAGTCAGCATCGAATGACACGGTTCCTGCATCATTCCGTTATAGTTCGGGATTATCCGATTACAGAACAACCTTTGACGGCTTGTATTCGATCTATAAAGGCGAGGGTGTTCAAGAGTACGTTTCAAACACCAACACCGGGGGACTTGTCCTTGATTTGGGCACAAATCCTTTCTTGCAGATAACCGTTCAGGGAAACAGACTTGATGCATTGCAGGAAATAATCGATGTTTGGACGGGGGTTTATTATGTGCCGTTTAGTGCGGAAATGCCCCTCGTTCCTACTTATGACCCCGGGGATGTCCTTACTTTCACGGACAATCAGGCTGGAGCCTATGACATCGGTGCGATAACTCAAATCACATATAACATCGGCGGCACGATGTCGGTTATATGCACGGGCGACAATCCTATTCTTGCAGAGGCACAGGACAGATTTTCCAAAACTGTCGCAGGGCTTTCCGCTGATTACAACAATGGAGCCGAGTCGGGTGGAAAGAATTTTTGGTTATTACATACCGAGAATACATCCGCTTTATCAGTTCCCAGCGGAACGAAAACCGAGGTCGCAGAGATCGAGTGGACACAGACCGTTGACGTTCAGAGAATGGGGTTCATGTTTACCGCAGAGGCGACACTTACCGACACGGCAGATGTTCTAATATTGATTACAGTTGATGACGATGCAACCTATGAATTTGACGTAGAGGACAAGGAATTGCTCGGAAAAAGGGTTCTGACATCAACTTGTGGATTTAGGGTCACGGGCAAGACCTCGCACGTTGCAAAAGTATATCTGACCATAAATGACAATGCTTTAAAGTGGAATGAATTGGCATGAGTGCAACAATAAACACAAACAATCTAAAGTTCGTTATATTCGGCTCCGGGCATGATTACACATTGCTCGATTCGGGTGAGGGCGAAAAGCAGATATTTTCGCATCCTTTCGTTCCCTTAAATTCCGTCAATTATGCTGGACAGTATTATTTCGAAGTCCCCGATGAGGACGGAAATTTCTTTGATGCGGTCAAGGATGACATGGCACATTGTACCTTTACCCCGGCACTTAATACCGCATTTACAACCGAGGGCGAAACCGAGGTGTCCGTTCATTATCGCAGGGAATACATTCACGATGAAGAAACGATTCTCGTTGAGAAAACGGTCAAACAGAAAATAACGGTTGTCGATCATGGCACGGTTGCGAGTTCGTTGGCAAACATGGACATATACACGGACGGCTATGCATTCATCCGCCCTGATGCTTATGACGTTGTTCAGGTCATGGATTATGCCCTTGGGAGCGGAAATTATACCAAGGTTTCATCGATTCCTTGGAGAGCCACGGCTTTGGGTCATAGCATTCATCCGTTCTTACAGAGTGCTGTTTTGGCAGACATTTCCGAGCTTGAATTTGCAGACACGTCAAATTGTACCCGATTTAAAGACCTTTTCCACGGTGCAGGAAACCTCACAGACCTTTCAGCGATTAAAGATTGGGACACTTCCAACGTGACCGAAATGGTAAGCGTTTTGTGGTATACAGGCGTGACCGATTTGACCGCATTTGAGAATTGGGACGTTTCAAACGTGACGGGCATGGGAGCAATATTCGGGGAGAATTTGAACCTTGCCTCACTTCACGGCTTGGAACATTGGAATATTTCAAAAGTCACGACTTTAAATAATGCATTTTGGAGTTGCTCAAATCTGACGGATATTTCCGCTCTTGAGAATTGGGACACTTCCAGCCTTACAAACTTGGATTCAGCATTCAGAGGATGCACAAAACTTTCAAGCCTACACGGGCTTGAAAATTGGGGCGTTTCAAACGTGACCGATATGCAGAGATTTTGTGAGGGTTGTGCAAAAATCCCGAGCCTTGAACCTTTGGCAAATTGGAGTCCTAAACCGACAAATCTTTATGCCGCATTTACGGGATGTTCAGCGATCACTTCCCTTGACGGCGTTGAGAATTTTGATTTGTCCGATTGCACGTCCCTTTATTGTACTTTCCGGGCGTGTAATAAACTCGTTGATATTAGTGCGATTGCATCCTGGGATGTATCAAACGTGACAGACTTCAGACAGATGTTTGAATGGTCGCATTGGATTAATGACGTTAGTGCGATTAATGGCTGGACATTCGGAGCCGCTGACTTGGGTGGAATGTTTGGTTATGCATCCGCATTCCTGAACGTTGATGACATCATTCTTGATTTGTCGAATTGCACTAATATATCAAATATGTTCGGGACAAGGAAGTTCGGAAAGATAGACGAAACGGGCGAAGATGCATACGAAGAATCGGACTACTATTGGACGTATGACGGAGAGAGTTATTCTCGGTTGGTTTATAACCTTACACCTTACACAAAGGATGCATCCAACGCAGAAAATTGGACAGTAAGCGGCACGAATTTAGGTGCATTCGATAATTGGTGGTCTAACACCCCGACTTGGAATTAAGGAGAATACATGGCAACATATACGCCGAATTATAACTTATCAAAACCCGAGGCGGGCGACCAGTTCGGAGACTTTCGCCAGTCGTATAACGACAACATGGACATAATAGACCAGAACTTGGGCGGTGGCGGTGGCGGTGGCGGTGGCGGGCATACAATAGTAGATCCAAACGGAACCAGTATGCCGAGCCGTTCAAAACTCAAATTTACGGGGGCAGTGTCTGTTACGGACGACTCTGTCAACAACGCAACCGTGGTAAATGTTTCGGGAAATGAATTGTACCTCAAAAACGGCTTAATCGGTTCGGATGCGGGCGTTTATGTAACTTGCAACCTTGATAAAACCCTTGTTAATGGCTTTTACCTTGTTAGAGTATATGACTCCTCAAACGGTGCGGTTGGTTGGTATCACATGAAATGGGAGGGAAATACTCAAACTCTGTCAATTGCTGATACCGTAGGGCAAGGACGACTCGTAATCACAAGCACCACGGCTGGACTTACTTATTATTCGGGTGCATGGCGAAATATTTACTGTGATATTTTATCCCTTGGTGGAAGTGGTGGGGGAAGTGGCGACACGGTATCTTGGACACAGATACAAGCCACGGGCGAGAAAATCGCAGAGATAACGATCAATGGAACAACCACAGAGGTATTAATCCCTTTTGAGGCAAAAATCATCGTAACAACCACGACAGGCTTGACCGTTACGGCAACCAAAGGGGGAACGACTTACACCGCAACGGAAACAAGTACGGGTGTCTATGAAGTGACAGTAGACTCAAAGGGCACTTGGACGGTTACAGACGGCACGAATGCCACCACGGTAAGCGTTACGGCTCAAACGACTTACAACGTGGCTTTTGTGGTTATCCCTGACGGTTCAACGGTTACACCGACAGACGACATTCAAACATGGCTTCATTGTGCGAATATATGGGATAAATCCTATACAACACTTGCGGAAGTCCTTGCTGATACAACTACGTTATCCGCTTTAATCTCGGACAATAACGCCACGGATTATCTTGTAAGGTCTACCACATGGGCAAGTGGAATATGTGCTGACTCCACCGCCATGACCTACATAGGACTAAACAACTACTGTGCGAATAAGTTGTTAGCGGATGCAACGTGGTGTGATGCAATTTGTAATTCCGTTTACTTTGAGTCGGTGCTGAATGTGAAGATTCCGACTATGACAAGTGATACAACACCGAGCGGTGTAGCAAGTGCAAGCTCAGTATATGGTGTTGATAATCCTGCGTGGTTAGGTTTTGACGGAATTTACGATGTTATTGGTGATAGTTGGTGTTGTGCAAATGGTCAAACATCAAATCAATACCTTGCTTATGAGTTTACAAATAGCAAAAAAATATATAGCGTGAAATTGCACGGGCATCCAACAAGTGCAACGTGGAATCCCAAAAATATAAAATTCCAATATTATGATAATGACTCTTGGGTTGATGTTCCCAATTCAGCGACAGTTTTTCCGTCTACTACTGATACACAAACTTATGTATATTCAACACCTGTTGAATCAACAAAACATAGGTTGTTTATTACCGATTCGTACAATTCAAGTATGGTGCATATTTCATCACTTCAATTCTACGGCAGAGAAGATGTTTAATGACTATTCATGTAATTAAACCCACGATGTCTTTTGATGTCGTGGGTGGTTGGTTAAGCACAACTAAAGCAAAGGGGAAAGCATGAGCGAAATTGAAATGATCGCCAAACGGCTTGACGTGTTGGAAAAGAATTTCAACGCATTTTTGAAAGCCTACAACAACGACAAGAAGTATAACGGCTATGAAAAGGACGGATTAAGGAACACGGACGGGATTCAAGGCGAGGCGATAGAGGTTAATACTTCTGATGTTGAGGACGTAAGAACGGCACTTGAAGAAGTTTACGAAATGGTTATTGAAAGTGAGGGCGAATAATTGGCGAGGATATATGCGACATCCTGTGAGCGTGACGGCAAAAACTTTTTCGATGTTCCAGCAAGGTTACGTCCGCAAGTTAGAAAAATGATCGAGGCTGACGGTTACATTATCAATGAGGACGGCACCGTTACAAAGGGGGATGTTTGAAATGTGGGAAAGCATAGCAAACATACTAACCTCAACTAATGCCGTGGCGGTTTTAACTTTCTTGTGCGTGTGCATCATCGGTGGCGTGGTGCTGGTTAAAACTAACCTTTTGCAGATACACACGGATTCGGTTCGCCTTGGTGCTATGGACACCGAGAGAAACATCATCAGGCAACAGCAAGATTATGTTCGGCTCCATTTAAAATCCGTTGAGAATGACCTTGACAAGCCCGAGGGTTACAATGAATGGCTCGGGCGGTTCATCGTCATGCGTGTGTATGCAGAATATGTCGAGTGGATTTCTTTTAATCATCTTTCCAAATCCGAGGCTTACATCAAGGTTAAGCAGAATAAACTTATTGATTTGATTAATCAGTACACATACAAAGAAGAATTTAAGACCGAGGAATTTATCGAGTTCATCCGCAAGGACACAAGACAGATGATTTTGGATTTGATTCAAATTCGGGAAGTTTACAAAGACCAAAAATGAAAGGAGAATACAAATGATTATTTCTGACAAGCTCTATAATATCTTGAAATGGTTGTGTTTGATTTTCGCTCCAGCTCTTGTGACACTCGTTGCGACTATATTCGCCCTTTATCACATTGACGGTGCCGAGATCGTATGCGGAACAATTTCAGCTATTGCGACATTCATCGGTGCTTTAATTGGCGTGTCTACCAAGGCATACAACAAGAAAAATGGCTGATATATTGATGATAATTTTTGCGTGTTTGTGCTTACTCGTTGCCGTGTCGGTGGCGATAGCACTAATCGAGGAATATAAGGGATGAAAGCAAGTGAATTTATTAAGCTGTTAAAACAAGCCCATGACGTGCCGAATTGTTATAACAACCATTTCCCCTATAATTGCGGATATTATGACGGCACAAAATATTCATGGGATTGCTGGAATCTAATCAAGACGATTCTTGCAAATCCCCCGTGGGCTGACACAAGGGTCAAGGGTTCTTATGTTTCCCCTGCAACATTCGTGACCGGGGATGTGGACGGGTATCATTTATTGATGCAATGCACAGACCGTTCAAAGGATTTCACACAGTTAAGAATCCCCGGAACATATCTCTATATTTCCAACTCCCCTCACGCTGGAATATATGTCGGGGATTTCAAATATCAGAACGAAACATTCAATGTCGTAGAGTGTACGGGGGCTTGGGATTCCAAAGTGCAATACACCTATGTCGATGAAAAGGGCGGAAGATACCTCTACAAGAACGGTCCGAAAAACAAGTATTCATGGACGGATTTCGGATTGCTCCCCTATATCGAATACGAAACCGACACACAGCTCAAAGGAATCGATGTGTCGCATTGGCAAGGAACAATAGATTGGGCAAAGGTCAAGGCTGACGGTGTTGTGTTTGCGATCATCAAGGCTGGTGGCTCCGATTCGGGCAGATACCGGGACAGTTCTTTTGAACGGAATTATTCCGAGGCAAGGGCTAACGGGATAAAGCTCGGATGCTATTACTTCAACGGTAAAGGATGCACATCGGCGGCGGCTGGTGTAGCGGATGCCCAGCACTTCCTTTCGCTGATAGGCGGAAAAGTGTTTGAATATCCTTGCTATTCCGATTTAGAGGCTCCCACGTCCGCAACAAAACAGGGGAACACAGATGCCGTCATCGGCTTTTGTGAAACCGTCAAAGCGGCTGGATATAAAGCCGGGATTTATGCATCCGATATTTCGGGATTCAAGGACAGGCTCGACATCAACCGTTTAAGTGCTTATGACAAATGGGTCGCACGGTACGGCTCCAAGCCCAAATATGCCCTTGATTATCAGTTATGGCAATATTCGTCAAGCGGTTCAGTTAGCGGCATAAATGGGCGTGTTGACATGGATATTTCATATTTTGACTATTCGGGGGAACCGATTCCCGAGCCCACTGTCACTTACATATACATGGGCACGGATTTCAGCCCGGTATTTGACCCCGAATATTACGTCAACAAGTATGCGGACTTACAAGCGGCTTTTGGTAACGATCACGCCGCCTTGTGGAATCACTTCATCACGTTTGGGATGAACGAATTACGTCAGGCATCCGCAGAATTTGACCCGAGAGCGTACATTGACAGATACGAGGACTTGCGGAAAGTGTACGGCGATAATTATCCCTTGTATTATTGGCATTATTGCTATTTCGGGAAAAATGAAGGTCGAATTGGGTCATAACCCGAAAGGGATGACATATCGTGTTTTTCTTCTTCTATACCCCTCACGGTTCCTGCCCCGTGGGGGGCTTTTTCTATGTCCAAAATTTTACACATAGGTCGTGCTTTTACTCGTGCTTTTAGTGTCGCCTATTCATGCGGTCTGATTTTAGGAATGCCGAAAAATCGGACGTTTGCGGACTATGGCGGACTATGACGGACTATATATAATTAGCACGTGTCTCACTTAAAAGCCCCTGAAATAGGCATAAAGAAACCCTTGGTCGTGCTTTTAGTCGTGCCAAGGGTTCTTTTTTTATCCTATGAGGTGGATTTCATCGAGTTGTCGGTTCTCTTTTTCTTTTAATTCTTCCAACTTGTGCAGATATATTTCCTTTGTGACCTTGCTGTCCGAATGCCCGAGCCTGTCGCTGATCGATTCCAAGGACATCCCTTTTGCCGCTAACATGGAACAATGCGTGTGTCGTAGGGTATGGGGTACGATTTTACGTCCAAGGACTTTTTCGGAGTTTTCCGCAAGGTATTTTCTATAAGTGTAATATTTGAGGTTGGTGCCGTCCGTGTCCGGGAAGAATAGCTCTGATTTATATCCGCAGACCTCGGCTTGAAACTCGCAATATTTGTTTATTCGAACAATGCACTCTTTTAGTTCTTGCTGGATGTAGACCTCACGCTTGGATGCATACGTTTTAGCGGATGTCGTGACGTTGTTGTTTGCATCGTAGGTCTTATTCACCCGGATATACTTCCCGAGGGTGTCCATTTTGGTCAGCGATGCGAGTTCTCCGCATCTTAAACCCGACAAGGCGAGAAATTCCGTGACGAGTTTCCAGCGTTCCTCTTTCATTGAGTCTAATAATTTGGACAGCTCTTTTGGTTCAAGGTATTTGTCCTGAATGCGTTCCTTTTTGGGCGTGTCTTGGAAATTCTGTAATTTGTTCGCAACATCCATTTCGACAAAATCATTCCTATAAGCCCAACGCCAAAAGGTCTTGAATGTTTTTAAATATCCATTCAATGTGCGGTTGGATTCTCCGCTGTCAATAAACTTTTGGCGGATATATCCAGCCGTCAGCTTGTCCATGTACGCATCGCCGATGACCTTTTGAATACTGTCAAGCGTGATGCGGTATTTCCTAAAGGTTGAGGGCTTTACAGATCGTGAGCATTCTTTCAGCCAAAGCTGAACGCATTCGGAAAACTTAATCCGTGTGTCCTCAAGGTGCTTGACCTTATCGTCAAGCCGTCTAATTGCCTCTTGCTTGGCTTTTTCTGACGTGCCCCTTATCTTGACCGACACTTTCTTTTTAATCCCGGTATTGGGCGAAATATAATACTCCACAAGGTATCCATTAGAAACCCACATATTAATCGCCCCCTTTCATTTTCGAGATTTCGGTTGCATAACGAATTAAACGGCTGGTTTGAGCATCCGTGAATAGTTCGTAAGGCTCGACTTGCAGGGCTTTGGCAAGGTCTAAAATCTTGCTTTGTGTCAGTTCCATTTGCCCCTTTTCTATCTTGGAAACATTAGCAGAGGGATTCTTGCCGTCAACATAGCCCATTTTGACCGCCAACTCGCCTTGTGTCATGCCGAGTTCAAGCCGATAGCTTTTGACCCTATTTCCAAATGCTATGAGATAGTCTTGTCTTTCCTTTTCCGTCATACGATCGCCCCCTTTCTTGCCCCGATTTTAGCACATTTTAAAATTCTTGTAAAATATTCTTGACAAACATTAGCGGCAGATGCTATTTTGTTGGCATAGGTTTTTAGCGGTTAAACCTAATTTACAGAAAGGAGATGATGAAATGACAGACAGAAAGGCATTCATGGATGTTGTGAATCTTTACGGAAAAAAGATTTATGAAGTATCAACCGCCTTGGGAATGTCGCCACAGAGTCTTTACAACAAGCTCGGCGGTGTTTCCGAATTTACGACATCCGAGTTAGCAAAATTCCGCAAGTTGTTCCCCGAGGTTGACGATGCAACCTTTAAGAAGATTTTTTTTGCGGAAGAATTAGCGGTTAAGCCTAATGATTAAACCGTATTTATCGCCCGATGACCTGAAAGAGATTTTCGGAATCAGCAAATCAACCGCTTATGAAGTTTTTAAAGGTTTCGAGGAATCCGGGGGCAAGGTCATTCGATTAGGCAAAAAACACGCAGAGGCACAGGCACTAATCAATTATTTGGAGAACAGAGGACAGGATGAAAACAACGCTCAATAATCTTTTACTTCTAATCATCGGCACCGTCTTTGGGATAGTCATCCACGGCACCATTCAGGCACATTCACAGCCACAAATCACAGAACCCGAAACGATAACCGAATACGTCTACATCGAGCAAGTGCCCGAGATCGTGACGGAATACGTTTACATCGAAAAAGACCCCGAACCCAGCATTCCGAATCTGACACTTGAGGAGCAGGAGCTACTTGAGGAAATAGCATTCGCAGAGGCAAAGGGCGAGGGAGTTCGGGGCATGATGCTGGTCATGAACGTAGTCCTCAACCGAGCTGAAAAATGGGGAATGTCAATACACGATGTCATTTATTCCCCCGGTCAGTTTTACATCGAGGGAATGACCCCGAATGTATCGGATGAATGTCATCAAGCACTTGCCTTGGTCATGGACGGCGAGGACTGGAGCCTTGGGGCGTTGTACTTCAACAAGTATGGGTACAGAAACGGAAAGCAGGAATTGTTTCAGTATGGTGCCCATTTCTTTACCAAATAGGAGAGGAAATATGGGAAAAGTTATCAGCATTAAGGACAGCGACAACAAGCCGATTCCAGCATGGGCAATGTTCCACGCATTCGATGAAACCGAGTTCAATCTCTACTTTGAGGAAAAAGCGGATGCGGTTCATCACGCAAGGCTGAACGAATGCATCGTCCGGGATTTAGTCACAGATAACATTGTCATCGACACTTTGAACAGATAAGAGAGGAAAACATGGAATATTCAAAAATTGAGGAAGTCAACAAGCGACTTACTCCCGTGACCTTGGAAAAGAAGTCAAAGGACGGGAGAGTTCACAAGAACGACTACAACACCGTAAATCAGAGGATTCTTGCATTCCGTGAGATTTGCCCTGACGGAACGATTACCACAGAGATTTTATCCCTTGCGGACGGTGTGGTCACGATGAAAGCAACGATCACGGACGGCACCGGGAAGATTATCGCCACGGGTCACGCACAGGAAAAGGAAGAATCCTCGTTTATCAACAAGACATCATTCATCGAGAATTGCGAAACATCATGCGTGGGTCGTGCGTTGGGATTCATCGGAATAGGTGCAACAACATCCCTTGCAAGTTTTGAGGAAGTCGCAAATGCGATTAAACAGCAGGAACAGAACGAGGTCGAGGACGGCATGAAAGCCGAGCTGAAAGAATTATATGACAAGGCTGGTGGCAAGGACTTTGAGAAATGGGTTAAGAATTGCGGCGGCATATCCGCAGAAACTTATCCCGTCATGAAAGCGAAACTCTATAAACAGATTACCGAGAAAGCAGAGGCAGAGGGAAAGAATGAATAACGTCAACATTATCGGCAGATTCACAAAGGACATGAAACTCGAATATTCGCAGGGCGGCACGGCATATTTAAGAAACTCCGTTGCCGTTGACCGCAAGGGCAAGGATGATGTCACGGACTTTTTCAACGTGACCGCATTCGGCAAGAGTGCCGAGTTCATCGACAAGTGGTTTTCCAAGGGTTCAAAGGTTGCGATTTCAGGACACTTGCAGAGCGATTCCTACACATCCAAGGACGGCAAGAAAATGTCATCCGTTTCGATCATCATCGACAGCGTGGACTTTTGCGAGAGCAAGGGGGAAAAGACCGAGAAACCCGGAAACGATTTTCTGAATGTAACCGTCACAGAGGAATTGCCTTTCGAATAACTAAAAGGGGGAATGGAAATGGACAAGAAAACAAACGTGCCTATTTATCAGACAACGAATTATGCACAGTTCAAGAGATTAAAGGGAAACCGTGATGTCAAAGCGGTCAAGAAAGTCAAGTCAAGCATCCAGCGTAACGGTTACATTTTTAATCCGATTATCGTCAACGAAAACATGGAAGTCATAGACGGTCAGAACCGCCTTGGTGCTTTGGAGTCGTTGGGACTCCCCGTCCATTATTACATCGTTGAGGGTGTCGGGATAGAGTTGGCGAGGGAATTAAACCTTGGGCGATCAAATTGGAAAACGCTCGATTATATCAAGAGCTATGCGGAAGAAGGGAATCTGTCTTACATGATGTTCCTCAAACTGTTAGCAGACAACGAAAGCATCAATTATCAGGAATTATACGGAATCGTCAAGAATGTCATCATTGTCAACGGTTCATCGTCAACGATTCTCCAAGAGGGAGATTTTGAAATGTCTGACCGGGATTTCGAGAAAGCAAAGGAAAGTCTCGAATATCTAAAGGAATTATCCCAGCCGCTCCATTCAATAGACGGGGCACAAAGGCTTGTCACATCGGCTTTGGCTTGGTGTATGAGACTTGAAAAGGTCGATGTTCAGAGATTCATCAAAGTAGTCAATAAAAACTATGTCGATTTTGCTCCCGTGAATAAGAATGCGGAAACGCTTTTGAGAGATATTTCCAAGGCTTACAATTCGCATTTATCCGTGAACAAGGTCATCGATTTTGATGTCGAGTATAGAAAGGCATTAAGAAAGGGGAACGCATGAAGAAACCAAGTAAAAAAGCAAAGCTCCTGCACTACTTACAGACACATCGCAACGGAATCAGTGGAAAGGATGCATGGCTCAAGTTCGGTCTTTACCGCTTATCAGGCGAGATTCATCAGCTCCGCAAAGAGGGTCACAACATCAAGACCCGAATGGTTCAGCCCAAGAACCCGAATGAAAGCGAATATGCGGTCTATTACATCGAGGTATGCAAATGATCGGCACAACGCTTGAATGCATTGGCTATCTGTCCCAGCAGACCGAGGGCAAATGGGAAGTCACGGAATACCACGAAAAGCGGTCACTTAATGCAAATGCTCTTTATTGGCAATGCGTGACACAGTTGGCAAAGGCAATGAGGGTTTCAAATGCCTATATGCACAACATCCTTTTGAGGAAGTACGGGTCACATTTGCTAATGGATAACGAGGAGATTTGGGTTGCACTCCCGGACACGCCCAAAGCTGAAAGGGATGCGGAAGAAGATGCAAACAACCATTTAGAGCCAACGGCAAAGCGGACGGGTTCAAGGCGGTGGTACATCATGCTCAAGCCGTCACATGAGTTCGACACGGCTGAAATGTCACGACTAATAGACGGCGTTTCGGATGAAATGCGGCAATGCGGATTAGTACCGCCGCAGGATGAACAAATCGCCAAGGCGTTGGAGAGATACGAAAAGAGGGAAAAGGAATGACAAACGAATTTTTGTTGACAGACCGTTTGCAGAAAATCCGTCAAATCATAACCAAATACGGGGAAGAAAACTTCTATGTGTCCTTTTCGGGTGGCAAGGATTCGACAGTTTTGTCAGCATTAATCGACATGGCAATTCCGGGGAATAAAATCCCGAGGGTGTATGCCAACACGGGCATCGAATATCGGCTGATTTACGAATTTGTCGAGAGAGAGAGAGAGAGAGAGCATCCGTGGGAGCTGGTCATCCTAAAACCCGAAACACCGATAAAACCAACGCTTGAAGAAGTGGGCTATCCGTTCAAGTCAAAGTATCATTCGAATATTTTGTCGGTTTATCAGAATAGTGGCGACACGGAATCCGTCAACGTCTATATGAACCGCAAAGAGCCAAGAAGTGGCAAAAAAAAGTTTTCTGAAAACCTATGTCCCAAAATCTTGATGTATCAGTTTTCCGAGGATTTTCATTTAAAGGTTTCAAGCAAGTGTTGTGACCGAATGAAAAAAGCCCCCTTGCACAAATGGTCAAAGGAAAACGACAAGCCGTATTCGATCATTGGGATTATGCCTGATGAGGGTGGACAGAGAATATCCGCACAATGTTTGGCGTTCCGGGGAGACAAGCTCAAAGCATTCCAGCCATTAGTGCCCGTGACCAAGGAATGGGAAGAATGGTTCATCGAAAAATACAGAATCGAGATTTGTGAGATTTACAGAGAACCATACAACTTTACAAGAACGGGATGCAAGGGCTGTCCGTTTGCGTTGGGGTTACAAAAAGAGCTGGACACATTGGAAAAGTTTTTCCCAGCCGAACGTAAACAATGCGAGATTATTTGGAAACCCGTCTATGACGAGTATCGGCGGTTGAATTATCGGTTAAAGCAAAACAAACAAATGACTATTGATGATTATGTGTGAAATGAAAAGCATTATCCAAGAAACAAAAGAATGTTTTATCTGTCGCAAGTATTTCAAAATCGAAGGCTCCCCGGATGACGTTCATCATTGCATCCATGGGAGCATGAGAGAACGAGCCGACAAGGACGGTCTGACCGTTTATTTGTGCCGATTCCACCATGAACGGCTACACGACAAAGGCGAGTTTGACAGAGCATTACAAATCGAGGCTCAAAGGTGTTTTATCAGCAACGAAATTCGGAAAGGCTTTACCGAGGAAGATGCACGGAATACTTGGTATAGCCATTATCAAAAGTTTTGGGAGTGAGGAAATGGAAGAAAACAAAGAAGTGTATTTCGTTATTCCCGGGCAGATAGTACCCAAGCAAAGCACAAGATTCAAGGGTGGCTATTGTTACACGCCTAAAAGGGTCAAGGAATACGCCAAAAAGGTCAAGGATGCATATTTAATCGAGAACCCGATTCAGCCGATGTTGTGGGCTGAAAGAGAGCCGATAGAAATGGTCATCAATTTATATTTTGCGGTGCCAAAGTCGGCAAGTAAGAAAGCCAAGGACGAAATGATCGTGTATGGTCGCCCAACAAAGGTGCCTGACCTCGATAATTGCATCAAGGCTCTATGCGATGCACTCAAGGGCGTAGCGTTCAACGATGATTCCCAAGTGTGTCAGATAACAATTAATAAATTTTGGTCACATGAGTCATGGGTTGAAATGACCATAAGGGGGATTAAATGAAAAAAGTTTATGTCAGCGATGACAAGAAACCCATTAGAGGGAGCTTGTCAGGTATCAAGAAAATCGAAAGAACATCCAGCGGCATGGTTCTGAATTTTAAGACCGAGGATGAGGCATACAGAGCCGCACAAACACTAATGAATAGCGGTTATGAAACCGTAAAAATCCTTTATTAATCGAAAGGGGGAATGGAAATGATAATTTGGAGAGATTTCAAGGTGGATAAGCCCAAGGTGGACATCGAGGGAAAATCGGCATTGATGCTGGTGACTACCACGGACGGACATTGCGTTGTTGCGACATATTTTGCTGACCGTGGCTTGTGGTTTGACCACGAAACAAATCAGACGTTCGGCAACGTTGAGAGGTGGTTTGATTTTCCTTTATATCCGGGGTTCAAACTTTCCGAGGATTATGACGAGGGGGTGCTTTGATGAAGTTAGTTTGTGAGATAGAGATTCCCGAGGGTGCGGATGCAAGGACAAGGCTGGATGCGATAGCGAATGCCTCACGTCATGAGGAAATGTGGCGTGAGGTACGTTCCAAGGACGAGCTGAAGAAACGCACAGACCTGACAAACAAATGCGGTTCGTGTGAACACTTCAGACCGATTCAGAGGATTTGCGGAACGACTTGTTACGGGAAATGTGACATGGGTTTAAGTGTGCGACAGCGATCAACGAAAGCGTGTAAACGTTACCGGGGGAAAGATGATGATTGAGAAGATTCAAATTGTATGCGGCGATTTTATGGACTCGCTGGAACAGATGCCCATTGAAAGTGTTGGTCGGTGTTTCTTGGCTCTTTTTCGTTATGCCAACGACATGGATTATTCGGATGTCCTGAATGATGACATCGTGGCAAAGTCGATGTTTCCTACACTCAAGGCACACCTTGACAGACAAGAAAATTATCGATCATCGAGAGCCGGAAATGGCAAAAAGGGCGGTGCCCCGGTTGGAAATCAGAACGCAAAGCAAACAACCAAAAACAACCAAAAACAAGCAAAAACAAGCAAAAACAACCAAAAACAAACTCCTAATCCTAATCCTTATCCTAATCCTAATCCTATTAATAATAAAAGACATTATGGCGAGTGTGCGAATGTTCTTTTGTCTGATGAGGAATACGAAAAGATTAAGACCGGGGGAATGATCGGGTTGATAGATGAGTTAAGCCTATACATTGCATCAACGGGCAAGACATACAAGTCACATTATGCCGTGATACGTCAATGGGCTAATCGCAGGAAGAACGAAACCAAGGTCATCAAGCCGACACAGTTCAACACAGGGTTAATGCAAAGACCCGTTGAGGAATATGACCTCGACAAGCTAATCAAGAATTGAAAGGGGAATGAAAATGCAGGATGAATTTGGTTTGAACGAAAAAGAAAATCAGTTCATGGATTATCTCGATGCAAAGTTTGACAAGGAAATTAAAGCCAAGAAACAGACTTTGAGCATCGGGGACAGGGTAAAGGCAAAACATACACCACTTTATGGCTATTCCGAAAAGGCTGGAGTGGTTATCGAAAAAGACCGTGAGGGTGTATGGGTCAGATTCGATGACGGGGATGTCGCATTGTGTGACCCCTACTATATCGGCAGAGAGGGGGGCGAGGAATGAAATACATCATCATGTGCGGCGGCGAATACCATACGGAATCGCCAAAGCAACTCCGGGAAGTACTCGGGATGACCTTGGTGGAAAGGACGATCATTTTGTTAAGGGGGATGAGCGTTGAAGATATAGCGATCAGCTCGAATGACCCAAGGTTTGAAAAGTTCGGTGTCCCGGTCTTGCATCATGAAAACAATTTCGGCAACGGTGGGCATTGGCTTGAGGCATTCTATCCCATGGACGAGCCGTGCTGTTATCTGTTCGGGGATGTCTTTTATTCTCCCATGGCAATAAATACCATTGTGGAAACTGAAACAGACGACATCGAATTTTTCGCATCGGCTCCGCCGTTTGCACCGTGTTATATAAAGCGTTGGGCTGAACCGTTCGCATTCAAGGTGGTGGACACAGGACTTTTCCGAGCTTGTATCAATGCAACGATTCGCCTTGCTGAATCAGGGATGTTCAACCGTGAACCGATAGCGTGGGAATTGTGGCAAGTCATCAAAGGCACTCGGCTGAACGTGATTGATTACACGAATTACACGGCGATCAATGACTACACGACAGACTTTGACAACGATGAAGAATACCGATATTTCATGAGTCAGTTTGATTTCGGAAAGGGGAAAACATGAAACTTTCAATCATTATCCCTTACTTCAACACCAAGGAATACACAGACGAGCTTTTGAGTGTGCTGGAAAGTCAGTTGACCGATGACGTGGAAGTGCTTGTGATAGATGACGGCTCTGACGAACCATATTCCGCCCAAAATGACCGCATAAAAGTTTTAAGGGTAAAACATTCGGGTCAGAGCAAAGCGAGGAATTTGGGCATAAATAGAACGTCAGGCGACTATGTGCAATTTATCGATTCTGATGACCTTGTGTCTGACGACTTCATCCAGCGGATTCTTGAGAAGATAGAAGATGACCCCGACATCATCGAGTTTTCGTGGCGGTCACTTAATTGCAACGGTGCATCGTTTAATTTCAGGGTCAGAGAGGGCGAACGGCTGACAAATCCGTCAGCTTGTACCCGGACATTCAAAAGGTCATACATCGGCAAGGTCAGATTCACAGAAAAAAAGGATGCAACCGAGGATGAGGACTTTTCAAGGCGTTTGGGTTATCTATACAAGCCCGTTAAGGTGTCCACAATTAGCGATTATCTGTATTTTTACAGAACCGATGCCGAGGGTTCGAACACTAAACGATATAAAAACGGCTTATGCAGGACTAAAAGGGTCGTTTACTACTATGAACGAGTGACCAAGGGCAGAAAAGACATCCTCGATGCGATCAAAAAGGACGATGAAACCAACGAGGTCATCCTGATGACCTACGAAAATGAGATTCCAGCATTAAAACGTTGGTGTCAGATAATAAGACCGTGTTCAATATGGACACATTACCAAAAAGGCGAATCTTTCCGGGGATGTTCTATCATCCGAGTGCCTGAACAGTACAAAATCGTTCTTTTTACCAATTTTTTAAACGTCATCGGCGGCATTGAGTCGTTTGTGTACCATTTTGGGGCGATGTTTGAGGGCGTGACATTGCTGGTGGGCAAAGTAAATGATCGTCAGCGTAAAAGATTAGAGGAACACGTCAATGTCGTGGATTATGACCCAAGGGCGACTTATTATTGCGACACTTTAATCATCTTGAGAATCCTTGACAGTATGCCGTCAAACGTATTTGCAAATAAGACGGTCAGAACGTGTCACGGATGCAGGACAAATCCAGCGTGGAACATTCCGCAGGATTCAGACTACATCGTCAATGTGTCAGAAGTCAGCAAGGAATCATTCGGAGAACAGGCAAAGGGCGGCATGATTATTCATAACCCGATAGAAAAAAGCGAAAAGAAAGCGTTGATTTTGGTATCAGCGACAAGAATCCCAGCCGTGGACAAGGGAAAGAACGAGGTCAGGATGCGGACGTTAGCCGAAATGCTAAACGATGCAGAGATTCCGTTCATTTGGTTTAACTTTTCGGACGGTGTTATTCCAAACGCTCCCGAGGGAATGGTCAACATGGGAATTAGAGAGGACATCCAGCCGTACATAAAACGAGCCGATTATTTGGTTCAGCTTTCAGATTCCGAGGCATGGTCTTATTCAATGCTTGAGGCACTAATCAATAAAACCCCGATTATATGTTGCCCGTTCGGGTCAGCCGAGGAAATGGGCATCAAGGACGGTGTGAATGGTTATGTCGTGCCGTTTGACATGGGTTTCGATGTCCACAAGTTATTGAATGTGCCAAGTGTGTCCTTTGACTACGATCATGAGGGAATCAAGAAAGCGTGGGAAAAGGTTTTGACCGCCAAGAAGAAAAACAAAGGGATTAAGGTCAGAATCATTCAGACATATTTCGACACATTACTTAATCGGAAAGTCGTAGCAGGGGAAAACCTTTATATGACAAGGGAACGAGCAAACACAATTATACACGCAGGATTTGGGGAGATTAGAAAGGGGAAATGACAGATGAAAAAACAAAATTCTTATGTTTCATATTTTATCATTACAAAACGCAGGATGATGGGTGCAAGACTGACGGATGCCATGAAGTTTAGAGGTGTAACAAGAACCGAGGTGCGTGGAATCCTAAAGTCAGAATATGGCTATGATGTTTCAAGGCAGACATTTGCCAAGTATGAAAAAGGAGAAATATGGATTCCCGATGATTTTGGGCACGATGTTGAAGAAATTTTAGGGATGACTTACTCGGCACTTGTTGACCCTGATTATTCAAATGAGGCTTATGAAAGGTGGAAGAAAGACCAAAAATTCTGTGCGGATTTTGTGAAGTTCTTGGATGCCAAAGCCAAGGAATTGAAAAAGAAAAGGGGGGAGTGAATGTGACCGCAAGGGAATATCTATTACAAAGCGTTAAAATCCGTGAGAAGTTGGGATATATCCGGGAAAGAATCATCAAGCTGGAAACGGATCTCGGGTATAGGTGCAAACAGTTAGATGACAGCGGTGCATCCAAAGGAACAATGATAGACACATGGGGAGAAAAAGCCGCCGAGCTGATAGACCTTGAGAGCGAATGGGAACGGGAACGATTCGCACTTGAAAGGAAGAACAACGAGATAAGAGCCACGGTGGAACAGTTGGAGAACCCCGAATATGTCGCAGTACTGACGGAACGTTATCTTGTTGAGAACAGAAAGAACCCGTGCAGACTTAATCCATGGGTTGCGGTTGCCTTTAAACTTGGAATGACATCCGAGGATGCGGTCAAACAGAAACACAAACGAGCGATAAAAGAATTAGAAAAAAATTTTCAATGCGACACGCCGTGACACTTTTTATCGTTTATTCTGTTATTGTCCGCAGATAGGACAAAGGACATTTTCATCCCCCGAAAATGTAACCGGGAGAGGGGCATCCGCAAAGGGTGTCCTTCTTTTGTTTGACCGGGGGCATAGTAAAAGGGGGACGGATAGAAAATGCCGAGTGGAAAAAGTAACCCACGGTGGAAGAATGGAAACTTCAGGCGGAAGATGAGGGCACGGTTTAAAGCCCAAGGGTTGCCTTGTCACTTGTGCGGTCGTCCGATACATTACGATGAACCAAGTGACCCAAAGCATCCGTGGTCATTTGTCATAGATGAAATAACGCCTTGTTCACGATATGCAGAGGGCGGTTATTCAAGCCCCGAGGCGGCGTGTCGTGACGTTGGGAATCTCGCTCCAGCACATTATTATTGCAACAACAAAAAGGGGAACGCCCTGCCGACAGACAAAGTAAGGGCTGAACGCAAAATAAATATTCGTGACGGCGAATGGTAGCCAAAGGGGTGGCGAGTTACCCCGATAGGGTGGCAAAGGTGTG
>Ga0326512_10000579_pt1 | contig 32071 bp, 28 predicted proteins | sample 1_2617_0518_D_FD_203652 | JGI IMG/M metagenome (GOLD analysis project Ga0326512, IMG submission 203652) | Bovine rumen microbial communities from UC Davis, California, United States - 1_2617_0518 | ecosystem: Host-associated > Mammals > Digestive system > Stomach > Rumen | place: USA... | reverse complement strand
GAGGGTCCACCCGTTCCCATGCCGAACACGGAAGTTAAGCTCGATAGTGCCGAAAATACTTGGATGGTGACGTCCCGGGAAGATAGGAAGATGCCAACACTCATATTCCTCCATAGCTCAGTCGGTAGAGCGCATGACTGTTAATCATGATGTCACTGGTTCGAGCCCAGTTGGGGGAGCCACGGCGAAAGCCGGACCTGTTTTTGCGTCTGACAATGTCGGACGCAAAGATCCAGGTATAAATTTATATGGACCAATAGCTCAGTTGGTCAGAGCAACCGGCTCATAACCGGTTGGTCCGGGGTTCGAGTCCCTGTTGGTCCAGAAACGCCTCTCGTTTTATTTCGAGGGGCGTTATTGTTTTGTTATGTGTGGTGAAGATCATGAAAAAGCCTGATATAAAAAAAATAAAACCGGATGTGATACTGATATCTGTACTGATAATAACAGGTCTTATAATAATGCTGTTTGTTCTGATATTCTCAGGAGGAGGAAGATATGCGGAAATCAAATCTGACGGAAAAATCATAGAGAAGCTTTCTCTTGATACTGATACAGAAAAAACGATCGAAACGGAGCTTGGAAAAAATACGGTTGTTGTAGAAAACGGCAGTGTATATATGAAGGACGCTGATTGTCCCGACGGTATATGTAAAAACATGGGAAGAATAGACAAAAAGGGACAGTCAATAATCTGTCTGCCGCATAAGCTCGTTGTAGTGATAACAGATGACAGCGAGGAAAATACAGATGAAAACAGCATTGATATAATAGTGAAGTGACCGTCGGAGGGCATATATGAAAAATAAAACAAAAGCTTCTGCAAAAACAGCGGCAAAATACGGTATGCTCATAGCCCTTGCACTTGTGTTCAGTTACCTTGAAGCGCAGATACCCTCATTTTTCCCCGTACCCGGAATGAAACTGGGACTGACAAATATTATTGTTCTTTTGTCCCTTTACAGGATGGGCTGGAAAAGCGCAATGGCGGTCAATGTCCTGAGAATTGTGCTTGTATCATTTCTTTTCGGCGGGATATCGGCAATGATATACAGTCTTGCGGGGGGGATGCTTTCAACGATAGTTATGATATTGTTGAAAAAGACAGACAGATTCAGAATTGTTACTGTAAGCATAGCCGGAGGGATAAGCCATAATGTCGGACAGATAATTGTTGCTGTATTTGCGCTGAATACAGTTGGTATAGCGTGGTATCTAACGGTTTTATGGTTCAGCGGACTTGCAAGCGGAGCACTGATAGGAATTATCGGGGCGGAGCTTGTAAAGAGACTGCCGGAGCAATGAACGGAGGAATTATGAACATTCATAAAATTATCACTGCTTTTGCAGTTTTTGCATTATTTATTTCATTATGCGGCTGTACACCCGATAAAACAGCAGATACAGAAAGCTGTTCCAAAGATATATTTGCAATGGATACATATATGACCGTCACGGCATACGGTGAAAATGCTGAAAAAGCAGTAAATGAAGCGCTTGAAGAAATAAAACGTCTTGATGATCTTCTTTCTGCAGGCAATGACAAAAGCGAGATCAGTATACTTAATAAAAACGGCAGTGCATCACTTTCTGATGACAGCAGATATCTTTATGAAAAAGCCGACAGAATATACAGGGAAACAGGCGGCGCATATGATATCACAATATTACCGCTTATGAAACTTTGGGGATTTCAGGACGGCGACCCCTCTTTACCTACTGACAGGGATATAAAAAATACCTGTCAGCTTATAGGCGCAGACAGGCTGATATATAATGACGGCAGACTTACACTCGGAAAAGGGCAGTCCATAGATTTAGGAGGCATAGCAAAGGGCTATACCGGCGACAGCATAATGCAGATATTTGAAAAAAACAATATAAGCTCCGGAATAATCTCACTCGGCGGGAATGTTCAGTGCTTTGGCAAAAAGCCTGACGGCAGTCTGTGGCGGTGCGGGATAACCGATCCCGACTATCCCGAGGATATGTCAAAGCTTGCGGGAACGGTGAGCACATCTGATAAAGCGGTAATAACATCAGGCGGTTATGAAAGGTTCTTTACCGACAAAAAAAGCGGCAGAACTTTTCATCATATAATGGATCCGAAAACAGGCTTCAGTGCAGACAGCGGGCTAATTTCGGTAACTATCGTAAGCAGTGACGGAACTCTTGCGGACGGGCTTTCGACAGCCTGTTTTGTAATGGGACAGCAGGATTCTGTATCCTATTGGCGCAGTCACAGGGATGAATTTGACATGATACTTATTACCGACAGCAGAAAGATCCTTGTCACAAAGGGGCTGGAAGGAGTATTTTCAAGCGGCAACGATTTTGATATAATAGATTAGGTTAAGGAAACACTGAATAAATAGGATTTTGAAATTTGGAGCCAGCCGGAAATGGCGGAATGTGTGGCTTCGCCCCACGCCCCAAACGCCAATTAATAAATTAATCAGCGTTTCCTTAAAACAGACGGTACTGATATTTACCTTAAAATTTTCTCTGCCAGTCTGTCCGCCCATGCCTCTGTATAAAAACTGTAATATGAAATGTTTTTCTCCTGCCTCAGCCTTTTGAAAAAAGGCAGGGCGCACCACAGCATTGATTCCGGAACAATAAATATCATATAAAGCGGTCCTGTAATAAGCGACTGTATTGTATGACCGAATTCATGGGCGGCTATCCTGTCGGAATAGCCGCCTGTATTATCATCATTTGCAAATATGAACAGTCCGAGAGATACACCGCCAATACCGCTTCTTCTTGTGAGTATCGCTCCATGATAGAACTCATGGGGAAAGCGTATGGAAATAAGAAAATACACAAGTCCCATTAAGGTCTGTATTATTCCCCATGTACATTGCAAAAATATATAGACTGCATAACTGAGTATTCTGAGCATAACTATCACACCGTTCATGAAAAGTCTGTCAGATCAAGCTTTATATTTACTTTTCTGACATCCGTATTTTCTCAAATACTTTTTACCCTATTATGTATCACGGTCTGAGCTATTAAGAAAAACACAACTTACCCGATGCTCAGACATTGAAACGGAAAAGAACGATATCTCCGTCCTTCATCACATAATCCTTGCCCTCACTTCTGACAAGACCCTTTTCCTTTGCGGCTGCCATTGTGCCGCATTCCATAAGATCATCAAATGCAACTACCTCGGCACGGATAAATCCTCTTTCAAAGTCCGAATGTATCTTTCCGGCAGCCTGCGGAGCCTTCGTACCTTTCTTTATCGTCCATGCACGAACTTCGGGCTTGCCTGCGGTGAGATATGAGATAAGTCCCAGCAGATCATAACAAGCTGTGATAAGTCTGTCCAGACCGGACTGCTCAAGACCCATTTCGGAGAGGAACAATTCTTTCTCCTCATCCTCCATGCCCGATATTTCCGCCTCTATTTCGGCACAGATCGGAAGTACTGCGGCATGCTCACTGTCCGCAATTTCCTTTACCATATCAAAATACTTGTTTCCTTCGACCTTGCCGTCCTTGAAATCGCTGTCACTAAGGTTTGCGGCATATATTATGGGTTTATTTGTCAGCAGCGCAACTCCTGAAAGCAGCTCCGCTTCCTCGGGAGTACATTCAACACTGCGGGCGGGCTTACCCTCGTCAAGCGTTTCCCTGACCTTTTTGAAGAAATCAAGATCAGCCTGATATTTTTTATCACCCTTCAAAAGCTTCTGAGTCTTGTCTATCCTTCTGTCGATCATTTCAATATCCGAAAGGATAAGCTCCACATTGATAGTGTCTATATCTCTTTTTGGATCAATGCTTCCGTCAACATGGATGATATCATCATTTTCAAAGCAGCGAACAACATGAACTATTGCGTCTACCTCACGGATATTTGCAAGAAATTTATTTCCCAGACCTTCGCCCTTTGATGCGCCCTTTACAAGACCGGCTATATCAACAAATTCTATTGTTGCGGGAGTATATTTTTCGGGGTCATACATTTGCGCAAGCTTGTCAAGTCTTGCATCCGGCACAGCAACAACGCCAACATTAGGCTCTATCGTGCAGAACGGATAATTTGCTGACTGCGCTCCCGCATTTGTTATTGCATTAAAAAGCGTACTTTTGCCGACATTCGGAAGTCCTACGATTCCTAATTTCATTTTATTTCACTTCTCCTTTGTTATAAAAACAGTAGCCTATTGTAAAAGACAGGCACCTTTTGCTATTTTACAATTGGCTTTATAAAAACAGCTTTACGCTGTTGATTGATCGTTAAATGCATATTTCCAACCAGCAGCAGTCAAGGCAAACCTGCGCCAGATTACCGCTGCTGATTATTTTCTCTCTTACAGTATCACGCAAAACCGACCATCTGTATTGACCGTCCTGCTCAAGTCCGGCAGTCTCTGTGCAGCGTCTGTCAATACCCGATACTTTTTCGGCTGTTCTGCATACTCCCCCAATATTCTCCGGACAGCAGCTGCATATATCGTCACAGCCTTCAGTAAGCTGTACAACCGGATCAGTTTCCTCAAGTATTCTTACAAGCTCTGACAAATTATTTACAAATTCTTTATTATAGCCTTTCCCCTCAAAAAACTGTATGCACATACAATGATGAGGGCGCAGACTTATTATCTCTTTATTATTCATCAGTCAGCCTCAAAATGGTAATTTGCCAAATAAGCATTAATAGCTGTCTGTTATTCCGGCTTCTTCTTTTTCTTTTTAAAGGAACGCAGCATATTTCCGCTTTTGCTGATAAGCCTTTTAAAATCATCATTATAGAAAATGATATCCCCTGCCAAGGTCAGTACACACGCAACAACAGTTGTTCCAACTGCAGCCAATATCCATGACGTCACATTATCCGCTTTTACGTTAAAGCAGAACCTTGAAATAATATTCGTAAGAACCAGTATTCCTAAAAATACAATCGTATGACCGATAAAAGGGGTTATTTTTCTTTTAAGTACGTTTTTTGACATATATAATACATACTGTATCGTTCTGAACAGATTTGCACAAAGCGTTCCTATCGCAACGCCTACAAGACCGAAAATAAAAACGCACGCTACGGAAATAACTATATTGAGTATCGCCTCAAGAAATGCGCCGTTTCTTGTCTGCTTGAAATGACCCGCAACCGTTACTATATTCTGATAGGGTATACGAATACAGCTGAATGCACCCGCAAGCGTTATCACCATTGCAAATACAGGCTGATTATAGAGGAAAGTCTGTTTTGCTGCGTCATGCTCGGCATAAAGCATTGCAAAGGATACAAACATTACCGTCATTACAGAATAGAATACGGATACAAGCGAAAACACGATAAGCTCATATATCCTGAAATTCTTTTCCATAAGCTCAAATTCCTTGCGGGCATACATATTCCCGAAGGCTGCGCCGAAACCGTTAATGAAGGTATTTATCAGCTTCCTCATACCGAGGATTATCATATTATATGTTGTATATACCGACACAATGGCCATATCGCCAAGGCATACCGTCAGCACCATTATATCAGTATTTGTATTTACAAAATTCGCCACCTCATGCCCGAGTGCGTCCCATCTCTGTTTAAGAGCCGACTTGTCGGGTTCAACATTTTTCAGCAGCTTATATTTATGTTTTGCATAAAGATTTATTGCTATCGGATTTATCAGAAAAACAAGTGCGCTTCCAAGCTTGACCCAATGTATCCCGTTTCCTGAATTGATAAGAATAACAGCAACTACAGTATTAAGTATCGTTGTGAACATTCGTATTATTGAGAAAACGCATTGTCTCTGATCTGCATTAAGCAGCATTTCATATGTAAAACCGAAAAAATATTCTCCGAATGTGCCTATGCTGATAATTACAACAAGCGACGCCGTATACCAGAAATCAAGCTGATTATTCTCGTCAACGAAATCCTTCATATATATTCCGAAACCGATGGCAAACAGCACCATAAGCCCCAGAAATATAATGGCGATCTTTTTCATGAAATTGCTTGTTGCTTTCACTATGGCGCTTATTTTTTCAATATCGTTTTTTGCAAGCGCCTTATAAAGAGCCGCCCTTGTAACGCCGCCGACTCCTGCTTTCATCAGCGCTATGCAAGACAAAAACTGTACTATTGCCTGTGTAACGCCGTTTGTCGGACCGCCGAATCCGTCTATGATAAGCTTCGGCAGTATAAGACCGCATATTACAGCTACAGCCTCATATGCAAGTCCCGACACTGTATTTATCAATGCTTTTTTACTCCGCACTTATCTATCACTTCTCTCCGACAGCTCCCGCAAGATATGCCTTCGCCTTTTCTCTTTCTTCCGTTATCCTCTTATTAAGAGCATCCTTATCATAATGTGTCTGTGAAAAGTACTCCCCTATATTTACCGCATCCTCCGCCATGAGCTGCGGCACTTCAAAAAATCTCAGCAGCTCCGATACCTTTGTATTACCTCTCGGCAGCGCAAGAAACTCCTTATTGAATATAAGCGACAAAGCAGCACCGTGAAATGTATCGGTAACTACATATGACGCCTTCATGAAATAATCTATCGCTTTAAGCGGATCGGCAGGCTCCTGTATATCACACCAGCCCAGATTATGTGGAAATGCGATAAGCTTTTTCCCCTTCGCTTCTGCAAAGGTCTTTATTGCCTTTTTATCATCCTCTGTAAACTTTGACCCCGCTGAATATACAAGTATGAAATCCTCATACGGACAATCCTTTTTTATCCGCTTATATTCATCCATCGGTATCAGAAAGGTCGGGTCACAGCAGATCGTTACAGGCTTATCGGTATATTCTGATATCAGTCTGCGTGAATATTCATCCCTTACCGATACAGCGGACATATTTTCCAAAGCCTTTTTTGCAAAAGGCGTTTTTTCCATATCCTCATTTGTGCTTGTATTGACGGACGGCGCATAGGAAATTATCCTTCCGGGAAGTCCGCTGCCCCAGAACACGGGCGCTTTCCTCATATCCTCTCTTGAAACATTCCATATTTCATCACTGCCCAGAACAAAAACGCTCTGTTTTTCCATTTCAGACATATTCATCGGGCATATGGGAAAGGCTTTCAGCGCTCTTTCAAAATTAGCAAGCTTTTTTCTCTCAAAGCTGACCTGTCCGAATTTACCCTTCTTTACGCTCCTGAATGCCTTGCGCAGAAATGTGCGGCGGTTCTTTTTTACGCCCGTTTTAAGAAAGCTTACCTCATGCCCCATTTTTTCAAGAGTATATTTCAGCCCGTATGCCTGAAGGTAGCTCCCGCAGTTGGTGCTGTTATATACGGTTACTATACATAACTTCAATTTTATTCCCTCGTCTTATAAGTGCTTTTCTATCTCAAATGAATAATCCTTATGTACATCGCCGCCCAGAGTCGCCGCTTCCTCCGGATCTATACCGTTCTGAAATAATACAAAGGGCAAGGATACCTGATCTCTTTTCAAATGATCCCGGAATTCGGCAAACCATGCCTCCATCACCTTTATACATTCAGGTCTGTTATGCTCACGCACTATGAAATCACAGGCAAGCAGTCCGTAATTTTCCGGAAATCCCGCTTCTCTCAGACGACTCGTATATCTGTCGATATTCTCCGCCGTTTCCTTTCCTAAAAGACGGCATACCTTTGCTTCCTCATACGCACAGGTTCTCTTTGAATGGCGGAAATGACTGAATCCGTACTTTGACATACGGTTCACATGCTCGGTAAAATCGCTGTAAATGCGTATATTACCGTCAAGATATACCGAATATTTATAATCTTTAAAAATTTTATGCGGATTGATCTTGAAGTAGCGGTTTTTAAGTGCAGGCGAAAAATCCTTTACTTCATCATAATCGGCAACATCTATCCTCTTCCATGCGCTGTCACCAGGTATCTCAAAATCCGTTACAGCGTAATAATCTATATTATCCGGGTGAACAAAAGGCTCCCGCAGACTGTCATAGCCGCCTGTTATACAGGTATATACGGCTATGCGGTCATTGCTGAAATAATTTGTATCGCTTCTGTCGTTTACAGAACAGGGCAGATCAGGATAGCTTGTTGCTTTGTTTCTTTTTCCCGTTATCTTATCTGTCAGTCTTGATCTCAGAGTTCTCTTTTTACGCATATACTGCCTTCTGCCGGCAAGATAGACAGGGCTTGTCAGAACTTCCCTTTTTTCCCTGACCAGCTCTTTTATGGAGTTCATATATTCTATATAAAGCTTCTGAATTTCCTCATTGCAGTACAGCATTATTTTAAACTCCTTTTTTCGCTTTTTCTGTTTTTCATGTTCTCTATTCCTAAAATAACCACCATCAGCGGTATAAGCGCATAAAGACGGAAAAATGTTACCTGACCATATTCAAGTATCAGCAGTGTGATCATGAATGTTATGCCGAGAACATTCCATACTGATTTGTTTTTATCAACACTTAAACGGAACTTGGGACCGACAAAGCCGATATTCAATCCCATAAAACCAAGTATATTCTTGACATAGAATATATAATAAAGTACAAATCCAATAAGACCAAGGTCTGCAAGCAGCTCAAGATAATTATTATGTGCATAAAGCTGCCACTCGTTGTAATTAAGGAAACAGTAATAACCGACTCCGATAACAGGATGATCCTTGAAAACATCAAAAGCAATTCTCATTACCTCTGCCCTCTGATATACGCTGTAATCAACTTTTCTGTCGACCTGCATACTCAGCATTTCTTTAATTGCAACAACTGTTTTCTGTCCTATCAGATTATAAAGGAAGTTATTATTCAATATCAACCATAGTATAAATGCAAAGACAGCTAAAACCAGTATTACTCTTCTTATTTTTTTTGCCAGCTTTCCTCCCTTGGGAGAAATAATATACATCACAAGAAATGTCAGCAGCGATGCGACAAGCACCTTACGGCTTCCCGATATGATAATATTTACCACAATAAATGCTGCCGGAATATAAAACAGCTTATTGATATTATAAGCAAGAAACAGTACAACGCACAGAACAAGTGCAAACTGAGTTGTAAAGTGATTATAGTTTACTCCAAGTCCCGTACCGTAAAGTCTTGTATTGTTTTCAGAAAAAATTGATGCAATATTGGTATTGATAAGCGCCCTTACCGTTACAAATATTTCAGCCGTTACCATAGATGTGATAAGGCTTTTTCCCGTATTACCTCGTTTGAGATATATTGAGATACACAGGAATGTAATTACAAGCGGTATGAATGTATTGGCAAACGTTTCTAATATAAACGGTTTATTTCCGTGAGTAGCCCATACAAAGGATATTCCGCAAAGCCCCATTACAAGGCTGTACCATATGATAAACTCTTTGCCCGAGGGTGTGATACTTACAAGACCGCTTTTTCCGCTGATAATTATAAAATATAATAATACAAAAATTGATACCACCAAAGATAAAATATCATCATAACCGGTATTGGTATGAAATCCAAGCTGCATTAACAATACCAGCCAGATCATAAAATTATCCGTCTTGATCCTTGAAAACATATGCTGCCTCCCTTTTTCAGATTTTTCCCTGCATTACCCTTTTCCATGTTCCATAGAAAATATGCAGCTTTTTATTGTTATCTATCATTCTGTCATATTCATCGAAAAAATTCGACGGGTATGCCGGAGCTTTTCTGAAAGCAGCTTTTAACCCCCGCAAACGATGCTTCATTGCAGCTTTTCGCATGAACTGATATTTCTGTGCCTGTCTGAGCTTTTCAAGAGACGCATTATCGTCTATAAAGATATATCCCGCCTTGAAAGCTTCCTTTACAAGGCTATCCCCTTTGTCACTTCTTGAGAATATGAAATTTCTTCCCTCATGCTCGCTGCAGTCAGGCTCGCCGTCCGGCAGAAGGTACCATGCATCTCCGCATGATACATCCGCAAGCTCACCAACTCCGTCAACACAGAAGCGGCACATTCTGCGGATATCTCTTCCCAAGGTATCTCTCCAGCATGAACGGTAATCTATTCTTCCCGTTTCACCCTGTTCAGACCATGCCGTAGCATATCCCGGCCAGCCGTTTCCCCTGTACTGCAATTTAGTGCATTGTGATTTATCGGGGCAATTCAGCTTTTTAAGAAGACTCAGATTTGCCTTTTCGCTCGGCGCACCGGCGCAGAAAAATGACAATGTATATACAAACTTATCCTTCAGTTCCTTATGATCCTCAATATAATTATGCAGTATCCTTATATCGCATGGTTTGCCGACAAAAACATAATGCTTATCATCTTCCAGAAACCTTTTCAGCCCTGAAAACGGCATAGACGAGCAGTATCTTGAACCGCATCTGTCTATAAGCTCCTGCGCATCCGTTGTGCAGTAGACCTTTCCCAGCGTAACATTTTCCCTGCTCTGTGCAAACTGGATAATACCGTCCGCAAGCTTTTTTTCCAGTATATATTTACAAAGCGCAGTAAGCACTCCGCCGCTTGACGCCATATAGCGTATATCCTTATCCGTACTCCAGCCGAGATACTTTCCCTTATATCCGCCCCAGATCTCACTGCGGCTCATATCCTCCAGCTCCCGTCCGTTTACAGGACAAACTCTGCGGCATACCTCAAGCACGTCTTTGCTGAATTTATCGGGATAATAAAATCCGTCCTCCTCCATTTTCATGCTTGCTCCCTCAGCGACCTCACAGCACAGACCGCAGCCTGCACAGTAGTCGTGGTAGTATTTTTCTTCCTTCATCGTCCATTTCTCCATTTTACCCGGGCTATTCAAAAATCACCTTGCTGTAATCCCTGAGCATCTTTTTCTTCATTTGTTCAAGTTCTTTGCTGAATATTTTTATATCATCCGAAAGCTTTTCCCTTTCGGTTATATGCTCTATTGTCCTTTTCACGGCTTCGTCCGTTTCCCACTTGTTTCCCGATATTACATACGGGTAATCAAGACTGTCAAAAAGTCCCTCGAACTTGCGGCTGTATGAAAACGGTATCGTTGCAACACCCGAAGAATAGGCGGCAATAGTAGAATGCATCCTTGCGCCGATAAATACATCCATACCCGAAATATATGATTTAGCCTGCATAGGACTTTCAAAAAACGGTGCAAGCTTTATCTGCGGATATTTCTTTGCAATCTCACAGCTTACTTCCCAGTCATTATCGGGGACATCCTTCTGATCTTTATATATAACATGGGGAATGAGATGTATCTGATATCCGCTGTCATCCTTATATTTTTCTATAACGCTTGTTATATATTCCTTATAATCGACCGTAAGACCGAACTGGTTATTTCCCGTATAACCGCCGTTCCACAAAAGTCCCGAAACATTAATACCGATATGCGTCTTTCCCTTTTCCTGCGATATTTTCTCATACGGCAGAAAAAAGGCAACATCCGTTGTAAGTATCGGTTCTCTCTTTCCGAGCTTTGCGGCAATGGCAAGAGATCTTTCATCCCTTGCAAAAACCTCTTTGCTTTTTTTAATGACCGATGCCGCCCACATACGGCACATACCGCTTTTATACGGTCCGTATGTCTGACTTCCCAAGACAAGGGGCGTTTTCTGTTTCAGCACCATCTGCTTGAACATAGTGCGCTTAATAAATCTCTCTTTGCCGTAAATATCCGTAAAGCTGTCGCCCATTGTAAAATCAAATACAACGTCACATTCCCTTATAGCGTCATTTGTCTGTTTTTTATGCAACTTATTCTTGAAGCCGAGACGCACAAAGGAATAATCTATGTTTTCATACTGCACCTTCAGCGGGGTCTTATCATCCGACTGAAATATTATCCTTACATCAAAGCGCACATTATTCTGCTTTGCGATATCCTCCAGAATATTCATGAAGGAGTAAGACAGCGCCGAACAGCCCAAATTGCCCGAATGAAATGCAAGTCCCATTAAACCTATTGTCTTTTTTTCCATATACATTCCCTTTACCAATTACTAAAGACTTTTCTTATTCATCATACATAGAAATAAGTATCTTTATTGAAGCTATAAGATTCTTATAATAGAATTCCCTCTTTTTTCTGCCGCTTTTCTGAGCGGTGTCAGTCGAAACATCTTCCTTGTGATAAATTGCATATGACGGGTCATATACGCTTTTCAGATTATTATTTATAAGACTCTGATACAGTATATCCTCTTCCCCGTACATAAACGTCTTATCGCAAAGCCCGTCAAATCTGTCGATATATTCCCTTGAAAATACCATAAAACAGCCGTGTATCGAAACATCATAATATTTCCTGTAATGATCGCACAGCTTCGGACGTCTGCCCCTTTTCAGGATCTTTTTCCTGTAAATGATGTAAAGCCATCTCAGGTGCATATTCTGAAATTTAAGAAAATTCTCATAATCCCTTAGAAAATCCTCTGCCTCAGCCTTTGTCAGCGGTTTCATCCGTGAAGGACTTGAGCCGTATCTGCCGTCCTTTGTAAGAACCATTGGACCCCATACGGCAAAACGGCTTTTTTCATACTCCTCATCAAGTCTGCGAAGCATTTCATCCTGAAAAATAATTATATCATTATTGCTTAAAACAATATATCTGCAATCAAAATTTTCCTTGGCATAGCGGAAACCAACATTGTTCCCGTTAGCAAACCCTAAATTCTTTTCGTTGCATATTACGGTAACGCATTTTTCATTTTCATACTGCTGTCTGAGCTTTTCACCCGAACCGTCAGGAGATGCGTTATCCACAACTATTATGTGTATCCTGTCCGTGTCATTATGAGCCATAACGGATTCAACACATTCAACAGTATCATTTGCCGCCATGTAATGCAGTATTACAAAGGCAATGTCAATTTTCTTTTTTTCCATATTTATCACACACTTCTTCATAAAGGCTGTAAATATTTGCGGCATTGACGCTGCGGCTGAAACATTCCTCAGCCTTCTTTTTTGCCCTTTGCGAAATATCATTTAGTCTTTCTCTGCTGTTATACACCTTTATGATCGTATCACGCAGAGAACCTATATCACCGCTTTTATATAAAAAGCCGTCTTTACCGTCATCAATAAGCTCCGGATTTGCACCCGAATCCGATGCAATAACTGCAAGACCGCTGTACATATGCTCAACAGTCACCCTGCCGAACGCCTCGGCATCGGAACAAACAAAAGCGCACTGGTACTGCGGCAGCACCTTCTCTATTTCATTGCTGTAGCCGCAAAAACGGATCCTTTCGCTTATCCCGCCTATATCTGCAAGTTTTTCAAGTGTTTTGACATAGCCTTTAACACCGCTGCCGTAAAAATCCGCATATATATGTCTTCCTACCACTTCGGGCAGCATAGATATTGCCTTTATAGCCTGCGCCTGACCCTTGGTCGAGCATATTGTGCCTGTAAAAATAAAATGCAGATCTTCACCGCTGAAATCATGCTGTATATTCCTATCAAATCTTTTAAGATCAATACCGTTATATATTCTTTTTATCCTGCCGCTGTCCAGTCCCTTATTTACCCAAACATTTTTAACTGCATCTGAAATAGCGACAAAATATCCGTTTATCCCGTTCATATATTCAATTGCATTCTTTCTGAGAAAGGCGCAGTCATAATCCTTATCGCTGAATTCTCTGATATGCCAAATATGGGGGATATTGTATTTAAGACTAAGCTCCTGACCTATATCATCACGGTTTACATTCGTATGTATAAGATCAACTTTTGAAAAATCTATTTTTTCTTCAGCTTTTTTTATTGCGCTTTCAAATCTTTTCCTTCTTCTCACGCCGTAATACGGACGCAGAATGAATTTGACCGTTTTTCTCGGAAGTGTACTGCCCTTATAAAGCATGAACGGATCGTGACCGACAGCATATGTTTCTATTCCGTTTTTTTTGCAGAATTTCGTAAGCTTGTTTTCTCCCTGAGTAAGTATGACAGGTTCGACTCCATGCTCATCCCTGAGCGTCAGCACCATTTCCATCAATGAATAGAATGCCCCGCCCTTTTCATTCTTATTTGCAACATATACTACCTTCACGTTCTCACTTCCTTTTTATGCCATTAAAGCTTTTTCAAAAATATTTTAAGCTTTACAACTCCGTTAAGGCTGGAGCTGCGGAAATCAAAATCCTTGCTTCCGAGCAGCTTCATCCAATTGCCCGCTGACTGATCGTAATTGCATATTTCCTCCGTCAGCGCTTTATATTCAGGCGTCATTCTGTCGCCGTAACATTCAAGCAGATTTCTGCACTGCTTTTGTATCTCGAATACATCAAGGTATCTCTTTACCTGACGCATCTTTCCCTTCATGCCCTTATTCAGCCCCGCAACATTGCCGCCGTGCTGACGGTAATTTATATGCGCCGCCTTATCTGCAAAATAGTCCCCGCCAAGCGCAAGACATATCTTGAAAAGCCAGCTGTCATGCATAAGTATGAATTCTGGATCGGCGCTGTTTGCCGCATCGACCAATGCCCTGTTGAATACAGCCGTACATCCCGCAACATTGCTGATAAGGAAATTAGTATGCGGGCTTCTGTCCGCTGCGATAGTATGGACAGACAGAAGTTTAAGCTTTTCATCAACAAGACGCTGACCGCAGTAATACATAAGCGGCTTTTCATCTTTGCCGTCATACATCTCATCAAGCTCCGTTACAGCTATAAGCAGCTTGTTTTCATCCCATACGTCATCCTGATCGCAGAATGCATAATAATCAGCCTGAGGCGCATTTTTCAGCAGATCAAGATATCCCTTCTGTACATTGAGATGCTCTCCCTTATACCATTTCAGCAGACCTCTTTCCTGATAATCGTCAAGTATAAGAGTGGTGCTGTCCTTTGATCCGTCATCCCTTACAAGTATATCTACATTGACGCCCTTCTGTTCAAGCAGGCTGTCAAACTGCTGTTTAAGATATTTTTCTCCGTTATAGGTCGCAAGCAGAACGGCTACTGTATGTTCCTTTTCCGCTGTACGCTCATATCTTTGTGAATCAACGTGCTCTATCGGTATGATATACATAGCCCTTTTTCCCTCATGGACAGAATCTATGCATACCTTGTCGCCCTTTCTGTTCCATCTCGGATGAAGATCACAGCGGCAGTTGTTGTCATATTTAAATGGTGAAAATACCCTCGCTATCCTTCTTGCACGGTCGTCCTCCTCCGTACAAAGATATACAGAGGCAATACGCTTCCTGTTCGGGTAAGTATCGGTGATTATCATTGTTCCGTCAGGCGAATAGCTGCAGTGACCGTCTGTTTTAAGCTCCGGCCAGTACATACGGTATTCCTGTGTCTTATCCTTCATAAGATAGTAATGATCTCCCGTATCCTTCTTACGCAGAAATGAAAGAATCTCTTCATTGTTTTTCCAGAAGCAATGCGATACAAATACATCATCGCTGAGATTGTACATCTGCGTACCGTCAACATTTACGGTAACAAGTCTTGTATGCTTTCTGCCCTTCTGAAACCAGCGGTGAAGCACCATAAAACGTTTTCCGTCAGGACTTATCATAAGGTGGTTTACCTTATGCTCGGCAGCCTCCATGCTTTCATCAGGCTCGAATGCCGCCATATCAGTATAATTAAAAAGCACCTCGACATTCCCCGACGGGATATCCATTTTCCATATACACGGCAGATCGGGACAGAAATCATTTTCGGTAGTTTCCGGAAGATTTGAATACCCGTATCCCGGGCGCAGCCTGTGAAGGCGTGAAAAGTCAAGAGACAATGCAAAGCTGCCGTCCCTTGACACATCGTATACGGGCATGGGGAGTACCTTCTCCTCTTCCCTTTCTTTGAAATTATATATGACGGAGCAATATTTTCCGTCACGGAAATCATTGTATATAATTCTTGTCCCGAAATCAGGTCCCATCCACTGAGCCATGCAGCTCTGCTGTACATTCCATGAACGGGTCATCCCTATACGGTAGAATTTGTTATTATCGTGTGTATCTATCACACCAACAATGCCCGCTTCCTTCGGCGCAACAGATTTGTAAGCCTTTTTTACTTTAACAGCTATCATAAATCTGTCCTCTGCGTCCCACGGAGATTTGTCATAATAGCCGTAAAAATATTCATAACCATCCTCAGGCGTCACACGAATGACTTCGCCCTCACTTTTGAATTTTTCCCCGGACGCTGCAACGCTTGCCAGCTGGTACATTCTTTTGCAGGAACGCTTGACAGCGGGAAACTGCTCCAGCGCTCTCTTGCCGGCATTCTCTATTTCCAGAAATCCCATAATCACCAATTCTCCTGAATAAAATTATCTATCATATTTACTATACTCATAGGATCTTTATTTTCCCACGGTACAGTTCCGTCACGGCCTTCATATATCTTGCGGAAACATTCGCCCAGATCGTCAAGCTCCAAATCAGCCATCAGAACATAGTTATTGCTGCTGAATGCCTCGTTATTCTGTATCTGATGATCGTTTATATGCTCGCCGTATTTTTCAAGACGTGTGACGGCTATCACCTTTTTACCCTCATTCAAAGCCTTCATAATAGAACCGGATGCGCCGTGACTGACAACTATATCCGACTCTTTCACCTTTTCCAGAAACTCTTCCTGTGTGATAAAATCCTTATATTCATAATGCTTAGGTTTATAAGCTGACGTGCCTGTCTGAGCAAACATAGGCTCGGTAAGCTCGCCTTTTTCATAAAGCTCGTCAAGCTTTTTAAATAATCTGTCAAACGGATAATTTCTCGATCCAACAGTGACAAAAATCATCGCCATTCCCCCGGCTTATCATACATCTATACATCGGCTTTGCGCTACCTGAAGACCGCAAAGCATTTATTATTCTTTTCCAAAATTTGTATCTTAACTTTCCTGTCAATACAGGCAGCCGCCGTATACGGCTTTTTTATAATGTTTAAGCTGGGATTTCCACTGTACTATAAACAGATCCGAATGTTTTTCCATGATGCGTCCCGCAACAGTAGGCATATCCGCCCTTCCGAAAGTCTCTATAAATACAAATTTCTTTTTAGTCATTCTGCAAAGCAGATAAAAAGGATAGGCGACCATTGTCCCTGTTGTTATAACAAAATCCGGCTTTTCCTTTATCCATATTTTCAATGCACGGAATGAATTGACTATCATCTTGAATATCATCAGCTTATCCTTGAGATCAGTCTGTATCATCATATATTTTGCGCTGCTTTCAAACTGAGTTTTTTCCGTTACAAAAAATCCGTCATATTTATCGATCAGCGGTTTAAGTCTTTTAAGCTGTTCCCAATGTCCTCCCGATGACGATACAAGACAAAGCCTTGGTGTTTCATGCTTATGCTTCATACTACAATTCCTTCCCCAAATACAGCGCCCTGCACTGCATACATTATTAAAAATCGCTCTCTGACACAAATAACCTATCATACATTATAGCTAATCATATACTGTTATATTGTATAACGAAAACACTTTTTTGTCAATAAAAACACTTAAAACACTGACCTACAAACACTTGTTAAACACAGCTTTATTTTTGTTAAATATGCATTATTTCCGAAAAGCAACATATAATCGTATCAAGAAAAAATCCTCTCCGTCTGCATAAAGCAGAAAGAGAGGATTGACCCGCAGTATACGGCTCAGAAAAATAATTTACTTGTCGGTTCTTCATCATCGGGCACAGTATTTCTTAAAACGGTAAAACGCACAGGGTCATAGGGCAATAAAAACTGCGAGGGCATGATTCTTGCATTCATAATTCCTCTTCCGTTAATGCCATCATATGGATCAAAAGGTGTTCCCGATACAAAATATCCCGATCCCGAAGAAAAATTTCTGCGTTCCATATCAATATCACCTCAGATAATTATTAAGACCGGCAAGAAGAAACTCTTCCTTAAACGCTCCGCCAAAAGCCGTTTGAGGAAATGCCTTTTCATGCCCGCTTTGATATTATATGCACAGATATTTTTGAATAATCGTTATCGGAATTATTTCGTAGCCTTGTACATGATATGACGCAAAGGTTAATTGTTTATTGTGAAAGTGAGTGATAAAGTGGCAGCCTGTTTTTTTACACAAAAGCTGAAAAGACGGCTTATAGTTTGTCTTATCGGTATTATTGTGATGATAGTATCAATTACCGCCGTTTTTATTCACGGGGACACAGATCATATTGAATATAACGGAAAGAGCATTTTGCTGAGGGCGGAAAGCATACAGGATCAAAGAGAATTTGCATCTGAGATGGGAATTAAGCTAAGTGAAAATCCCGTCATGATACAAAAGGTCAGGATACCCGAAAGATTCAGCAAAGTATATAATGAATACAATGAAGAACAAAAGAAAGCAGGATTTGATCTTACAGAATACAAAGGAAAAAAATGTACATTATATACCTATGCGATCAAAAATCCCGTTGAGAGCAGAAAGGAATTTTACGATATTCTGATCAGTGACGGGAAGATCATCGGAACTGATAAAATTATTAACAGGACCTTATCATAAGCTCTGTTATGCCTTACTATATCATTCTGCTGTTATTCCGTATATTGCCTATCAGAGAAATAATTAACATAAATAATAAATTTATCTTTACAAAAACAATTTATTGTTTTATAATTAACTTTTAATGAGGTGATAAACTTGAGAAAATCCGTAAAAACATCAGCTATTATTATTTTTATGCTTTGTTTGATATTTTTTACAGCCTGTTCAGTCAGTAACGCTGAAATGACCGCAGAAAACAGCCATATTCTCATCTCGGAAGATGTATCCGCAAATGCATCATCGGATCATCCCGAACAATCATCTGACGAAGCAGCAAAGAAAGACTCAGAAGAAAGCACAAAAGCTGTTTCAAAAAATAAAACGTCATTCAATGAGCTCGATAAACAAACAGACACGGGCAATTTCAAAAATTTTTCATATTGGGCAAAGGATAAGAAAGAAATAAAAATATTCGCAAAAGCGTCCATAGAGAATAAGGATCTGCGCTATGCATTCTATTTCAGAAGAAAAGCAAACAAGAAATGGAATCCGATAGGGAATGAATATTCTAAAAGAACAACCGCCGGTTTTACCGCAGCGGATGGCGTAGATTATCAGGTGAAAGTCATTATCAAGGACAAGAATGACAAGACCGTCTCAAAAAAATTAAATATTGACGGTAAATTTTCCAAACTTACCAATAAAACAAAAATAAAAGACGGCAATCTTAAGCTTGGCAAATCCCTCAAAATAGCGGCAAAGTGTGAGGGCGGTAAAGGACCTTATACATATGCCTATTATTTCAAGCGCAAGGATAATAAAAAATGGAATTCCATAGGCGAAGAGTTTACCGATAATACCGAAGCTAAATTCAAGCCTGCCGCCGCAACCGAATATCAGGTGCGTGTCGTTATAACAGACAGCAACGGACAGGCAGCCGTCAAAAAATTTGATGTCAATGCAGTAAAGTAACACTATAAAATAACAAAACCACAAGAGGAACTTTCTTCGTCTTGTGGTTTTATTTTATGTATCGGTGATCAGAATTTGCGGTATTTTTTTACAGGTCGGTATGTTTTCTTGCGTCTGTTGTAAACTGCAACTATAATAATATATATCAGTACAAGAGCAACAACAGCTGACGCCGTAATAATAAACCATTTTGAAGAAGCAATTTTTTTCAGTCCGTCCGCAGCTGTAAGAAGATCACTTCGCTCTACAGTTTCGCCCGCAAGCAGATCAACGGTCGCAAGCTGCTGGTTGGCATAGCTAAGCGTAACAGTACCTATCTTATCGCCTGATTTTACAGGCGCATCTATCTGCTCCGGAACATTGTATTTCTTGTCAATGCTTTCAATATTGACATCGTAAGGCATAAGCTCGGTCAGACCCTTTGCGGGAACAAGCTGTATACTGTCCTTGTTCCATGCAAAATTGACCCGCACTTCCTTTACCAGTTCATTCTTATCCAGTATGGTTTTTATAGACAGATTATCAAACGCCCATTCATACAAATTGACCGAATCTATCATAGCGCCGTTGTCATAATCATTTCCGTCTTTATCCTCATAAGGCGCACCATAAGCAACGCACAGATATGTATATCCGTCCTTTGCGGCAGTGGATACAAGACAGTAGCCGGAATCATTTCCTGTTGCGCCTGTCTTTATTCCGGAAGCGTATTCATAATAGTAATCGCCGCCTCTTAATTCATCTATCATATGATTTGTTGTGATAAGATATCTGTCTTCACCCAGACAATCCGATTCTGTCATATTGGATATCTCGTTGAATTCAGGCAGGGTCATTGCATATTTGGTTATCTTAGCCATATCCGCAACCGTCGTGAAATGGTTCGGATCGTTAAGACCGTGAGGGTTGGCAAAATGAGTGCCTGTACAGTAAAGCTCCTTTGCCTTTGCATTCATCATATCAACGAATTTTTCTATACTGCCCTTTCCTACATAATCGGCAAGTATAAGAGCAGCATCATTTCCCGAAGGGATCATAAGACAGCAAAGCAGCTGATATATGCTGAGCTTTTCACCCGCTTTAATACCTGCTACGGAGCTTCCCGTACCATCGAGCATACTAAGAAGTCTTTCCTTGACGGTAACATATGTTTTTTTATAATCATTAACATTTTCCGCTGTAATGATATATGTCATGATCTTTGTAGTAGACGCAGGGAAACGTCTTGCGTTTGCCTCCTTTTCAAAAACTACCGTTTCCGTATCAAGATTTTCAAGATATACGGATTTGCTGTGCAGCTTGACATCAACATTAAATATTGCTGCGTCTGCCGACAGCGGTGACGGCAGTAAAAAGGCTGACAAAACTATAATAAAGGATAATACGGCGGATACAATTTTTTTCATACATCTTCATCTCCCAATGGCATTCTGCCGTTCCCATTTTTTGTCTGTTTATATATTTTACCTTATTTTGACGAAAATTACAAATATAAAACTGCTTAAATTTATATATAATATAACAAGTTTTTGTATGCATATTTGCAGTAAATTACAGACATTGATTTCTTCTGTTCTCTGCTGCTGTCATCCCGAAGCATGAATGGTGAATAATTTTCAGCTGCCGACAAAAAGCAGGTATCAAGCGGCAAGCTCCGTGTTAAAATGAGCTTACAAGCTTTGATACCTGTCTTTATATATCCCATACTGCGGATCCATATTTTATTCTGTATCATCATCAATATCTTCGGGAAGGGATTCTGCGCCCACAACCTCATGATGATAGGTCGGAACAGTCTCTGCTATAAGCTGCTCGACCTCATCCTTGCGGTTAGCCATAGCAGCAAAATACAAATGAGCTAAATTTTTCAGAAATACCTCTATACTGAATTCTATCGGTTTGCCGATATATATTTTCTTATTATCAGTTTTGGTTATGCCCTCTTCGTTCAGAAGCAGCTCTTCATACAGCTTTTCACCTGGTCGCAGACCTGTATATTCTATCTTTATATCCTCATGAGGACGGAAGCCTGAAAGACGTATAAGATTTTCCGCAAGCACCTTTATCTTTACAGGCTCGCCCATATCAAGAATGAATATCTCTCCGCCCTTTGCAAGACTTCCCGCTGTAAGCACAAGGGATACAGCCTCGGGTATTGTCATAAAGTAACGTATTATATCGGGATGGGTAACGGTAACAGGTCCGCCCGTTCTTATCTGCTCTTTGAACAGCGGAATAACAGAACCGTTGGAACCGAGTACGTTTCCGAAACGCACAGCCACAAAATTTGTTTTGCTGCGCTTATCCATCATCTGTATTATCATCTCGCAGATACGCTTTGACGCACCCATTACGCTTGTCGGATTTACCGCCTTATCAGTCGAAATCTGCACGAAATTCTTTACATGGAATTTATCCGCCGTTTCTGCAAGCTTCAATGTGCCGAACACATTGTTCTTTATCGCTTCCTCGGGATTCGTTTCCATCAGCGGAACATGCTTATGAGCCGCCGCATGGAATACAACATCTATATCATGTGTGCGGAAAATATGCTCCAGTTTTTTCCTGTCACGGACAGAGGCTATCTGCACTTCAAAGGAAAGATCGCTTCCGTGCTTGCGGATAAGCTCCTGCTGTATTTCATAGGCATTGTTTTCATATATATCCAATATGATCAGGTGTCTGGGATGCAGCCTTGCTATCTGTCGGCAAAGCTCCGAGCCGATGGAACCGCCGCCGCCGGTTACAAGAACAGTCTGACCTATAAGATACTTTCCGTATTTCTCCGTATCAAATACAACAGGCTCACGCCCTAAAAGATCTTCGACCTCAACCTGACGTATGGATGAGGTAATGGGTACGCCCGAGGTCATAAGATTATAAATATTCGGGATTATCTTTACTTCAAGATGTGTCTTTGTACACAGATCAAGTATTCGCTTTTTATCGGCAACACTTATCTGTGAAATTGTAAAGAGTATTACTTCTATCCCGTATTCATCGCAGATCTCCGGTATTTCATAGGTTGTGCCTACTACCTTGACGCCGGAAATGCGTCTGTGTATTTTTTCCTTGTCATCGTCAACTATGCATACAGGTATATATTCATTTGCAGGCGTCTTTGAAAGCTCGCTTAGAACAGACAGCGCACCCTCGCCTGCACCGATTATCAGCAGACGTTTTTTCGGCTTCTGTGCAAGCTCCCGCCGTTCCAGTATCTTATTCAGTCTGTATACGATACGGAACAGCATCATAAAAAACGATGACATAAGCGCAAAGGTTATATACACCCTTGTGCCCATATTGTAATCAGAAATGAATACGCCTATTACCATTGTGGTTATCATAAACGACAGATTTGCCGTCAGAGAGGCTATCGCCGCAATAAAGAAATCCTCTATATCGGCATATCTCCACAGCTTGTCATAAAGCCTGAACAGCAGGAACACAACAGTAAAGCATATATTTTCAATAAGCGCTCCCCAGAGAAAAACCGAGATATCTCCGGCAAGCAAAAGATTATTTTTATTTATCCCATAGGAAAGATACCATGAAAGATTCCACAGCAGCAGGTCACTGATGAAAAGTATCGTCCTGCGGTGCTTTCCTATTGCGCTGTATATTTTAAACATCAAGTCGATCATTCTCCATCCGAAAAAGCATGATTTTATTTACTGAAACAGAATCATTATACCTTACCATAATGATTATATCCCTTTTTCCGTTAAATTACAATAGTATATGTAAACTTCGGGCATTTTATACGTTTTTTGATATGACAATCACCATAATTTGCTCGCTTTTTGGCGAATATTATTCTAAAAAAGAATAATATAAAGTCTGTTCTGATATATAATATTAAATTGAATTGTAATACCATTAAAGAATATACATATATCAGATAAACGGAAGGAATGAGTAAGAGGAATGGTCAGAATAGGTCTTGATGTCGGATCAACCACCGTAAAATGCGTCGTTCTGGACGAACAGAATAAAATAATTTACCAGACATATGAAAGACATTACTCTCAGATAACGAGTAAAATATCAGAGCTTCTTAAAACAATAAAAACAAAGATACCGGCAGGTCAGCAGGCTGTTATTGCCCTTTCAGGTTCTGCGGGAATGGGCGTTGCGGACGCCTGCGGAATAGATTTCATCCAAGAGGTATATGCAACAAGAGTTGCGGCAAATACCTTTATCCCAGGCACCGATGTAGTTATCGAGCTTGGCGGCGAGGATGCAAAAATACTTTTCCTTTCCGGCGGAATGGAAGTCCGTATGAACGGTTCATGTGCGGGCGGTACGGGCGCATTTATCGACCAGATGGCTACACTTCTTAATGTGCCCATTGAAAACCTCAATGAACTTGCCGAAAAGCATGAAAAAACATATACAATTGCCTCCCGATGCGGCGTATTTGCAAAAACGGATATCCAGCCCCTTCTCAATCAGGGCGCAAGAAAAGAGGACGTTGCCGCAAGTATATTTATGGCGGTTGTGAATCAGACTATAGCCGGTCTTGCACAGGGCAGAGAAATAAAGGGAAAGATCGTCTACCTCGGCGGCCCGCTTACATTTATCCCGCAGCTCAGACTTGGCTTTGACAAGGCGCTTAAAACGACCGGTATCTGTCCGGAAAACTCGCTTTACTATGTATCACTCGGTGCAGCACTTTGCGCCGATAAATCAATAGATTTTGAACAGGCAGAGGAAAAAATAGAAAAATACAAGGGTACCGGCAATTTTGCATTCAACAAGCCGCTTTTCAATAATGAACAGGAGCTGAAAGAGTTCCGTGAAAGACACGCTAAGGCTAAGGTCGAAAAGGGCAGGCTTGAGGGCTATAAGGGTAAAGCCTTTATCGGCATAGACGCAGGTTCGACTACGGTAAAGGGTGTAGTTACCGATGACAAAGGCACTCTGCTTTACTCCGAATATATGTCCAACAGCGGAAACCCTGTTCCCATTGTCAAGAAATTCCTTGAAAACATTTACGATAAATGCCCCGGAATACGCATTGCAGGCTCCGCAGTAACAGGATACGGCGAGGAAATAATCAAAAATGCATTCGGCGTTGATTTCGGCGTTGTTGAGACTATCGCCCATATGACAGCGGCACAGAAATTCATGCCCGATGTTGAATTCATTATTGATATCGGCGGTCAGGATATCAAATGCTTTAAAATCAGAAACGGCACAATAGACAATATCTTCCTTAATGAAGCCTGCTCCTCAGGCTGCGGTTCTTTTCTGCAGACCTTTGCGAATGCGCTGGGCTACAGTGCCGAGGAATTTTCGCAGATAGGTCTGCTGGCAAAACAGCCCGTTGATCTCGGTTCAAGATGCACCGTATTCATGAATTCATCGGTCAAGCAGGCTCAGAAAGACGGCGCAACAATAGAGGATATTTCCTCGGGGCTTTGTCTGAGCGTTGTCAAGAATGCGCTTTATAAAGTTATCCGTGTTTCAAGCCCGAGAGAGCTTGGACGAAAGATAGTCGTACAGGGCGGCACATTCCTCAACGACGCTGTACTTCGTGCATTCGAGCAGGAAATGGGCGTGGATGTTATAAGACCCGATATATCCGGTCTTATGGGCGCATACGGCGCTGCGCTTTATGCAAAAAGCAAGGTAACAAAAAGCTATAAATCAACACTGCTTGATATAAAGCAGCTTGAAGCCTTTGAACATACCATTAAGGCTATAAACTGCGGCGGCTGCAGCAACAACTGCCGTCTTACCATAAACACTTTCAGCGGCGGCAGAAAATTCATTGCCGGAAACCGCTGTGAACGTCCTGTCACCAAAAAATCACCTGATGACAGCATGAACATATACCAGTACAAGCTCAGCCTTCTGAAAGAATATAAGGGCAAGGAAGGCGCAAAGCGTGGAAAGATTGGCATACCCCTCGGACTGAATATGCTGGAGCTTCTTCCGTTCTGGCATACCTTCCTTACAAAGCTTGATTTTGAGGTGGTCGTATCCCCCTTCTCAAACAGAAAGCTGTATCTCCATGGTCAGCAGACCATTCCTTCGGATACTGTTTGCTTCCCCGCAAAGCTAATCCACGGTCATGTACAGTGGCTGCTTGATAATGATATAAAACAGATATTCTATCCGTGTATGTCCTATAACTTTGACGAGCATTTAGGCGACAACCATTACAACTGTCCTGTCGTTGCATATTACCCGGAGGTAATTCATGCAAATGTAAGGGAAATACAGAATATAAAGTTTTTCCATGAATTTGTCGGCATACACAGACCCAAGGATTTCCCCAAAAAGATACACGCAGAGCTTCTGAAATATTTCGGAGATATCTCGCTCAGAGAAGTAAAAGAGGCTTCAAAGGCTGCATATGCGGAATATGAAAGCTATATGAAAAAGATCCGTGAAAAGGGAAATGAGATCATTGAAAAAGCAAGGAAAGAAGGCAGGACAATAATCGTTCTTGCGGGCCGTCCCTATCATGTTGATCCCGAAATAAACCACGGAATTGACAAGCTTATAACAAGCTTCAATGTTGCCCTTGTATCCGAGGATATAGTCAGCAATAAGGAAGCTAAAAAAGTAAAGACCAGTGTTCTCAACCAATGGACATACCATTCAAGAATGTATGCCGCTGCGGAATATGTCAGCCACTTCAAGGATATGGAGCTTGTACAGCTTGTATCATTCGGCTGCGGCGTTGACGCTATTACAACAGATGAGGTAAGATCTATCCTTGAACGTCACGGAAAGATATATACCCAGCTGAAAATTGACGAGATAACAAATCTCGGCGCTGTAAAGATACGTCTGCGCAGTCTCCTTGCAGCAACAGAAGCAGGTAAAGCATAAAGAAAAAAGGTGAAGATCAATACTATGGCAAAATTAGTTTATGATAAAACTGGACGACTGATATTTACCAAGGAAATGAAAAAAGAGAATTATACCATTCTCATACCTATGATGGCAAAAATTCATTTCAGCATTATGAAAAACGTATTTATCCACTTTGGATATAATGCCGTACTTCTCGAAAACGAAGGTCCTGAGATCGCACAGGTGGGGCTTAAATATGTCCATAATGACACCTGCTATCCTGCTCTTCTTGTTATCGGTCAGCTCATCCATGCGCTGCAAAGCGGTCAGTATGACACCAATAAGACTGCGCTTATGATAACCCAGACAGGCGGCGGCTGCCGTGCGTCAAACTATATACACCTTCTGAGAAAAGCCCTCGTAAAAGCAGGCTTTGAAAATGTCCCCGTTATTTCCCTTAACCTTTCGGGTCTTGAGAAAAACAGCGGTTTCAGCTTTACCATACCAATGATAAGGCGTATAGCGTCAGGTCTTATATACGGCGATATGATAATGGCGCTTGACAATCAGACAAAGCCCTATGAGGATAACAAGGGCGAAAGTCAGGCGCTTGTAGATAAATGGGTAGATAAGCTTGCTGATATCATGGCTGACGGTCACGGCTTTACAAAAAAGGAAATAGCTGAAAACCTTGACAGCATTGCAAGTGATTTTTCAAAGATCAAGGTCACCAAAGTGCCTAAAGTAAAAGTCGGAGTTGTCGGTGAAATATATGTCAAATACTCAGGTCTTGGAAACAACAATCTTGAACAGTTCCTCTACGAACAGGACTGTGAGGTAAATCTTCCAGGCATACTCGGCTTTGCGCTTTTCAAGACTGATAACCGCATGGAGGATATAAAGCTGTACGGCGGCAGCAGGGCAAAATTCATCGTTGTAAAGAAATTCTTCGATTATCTGACAGGTCTTGAGGAGCTTATTATAAACAGTCAGAAAAAATACGGCTTCCGTCCAAACGGCACATATGCCCATACAAAGGAGCTTGTAAAGGGCATGGTAGGCTACGGCAGCAAAATGGGCGAAGGCTGGCTTCTTACAGGCGAAATGCTGGAGCTTATTGAAACGGGCTTTGAAAATATCGTATGCACCCAGCCCTTCGGATGTCTGCCCAACCATATAAACGGAAAGGGTATGATACGCCCGATAAAAATGCTCGATCAGCGGGCAAATATCGTCGCCATTGACTATGATCCGGGCGCACCTAAGGTAAACCAGGAAAATCGTATAAAGCTTATGCTCGCTGTTGCCCGTGAGCAGATGAACAAAAGCAGTTCATAATTTCATGTTTACTTTCCGGAGTTGATCTCAATGAAAAAACTGTACAGAATAATACTTTGCTCAATTCTGCTTTTTGCCGCCACGATACTTCCGGGTATCACAGCGGCATTAAGCTTATCACCGCTGCTGTACATTGCGGCTGGCGCTTTATTCCTCTTTGCAAACATTTCACCTGTACCATTCAGAAAGCTTCCTCTGCGGCTTAAAGCCGAGGAAGGCGGATACTGCCTTCTTGCCTCATTTCTTTTGCTTCTGGTGCTTGAAAGCGCCTTTGTAATCATCGGAGCGATACAATGGTTCGGGTGGTTCACTTCTCTTTTCTGGCTTAATTTCGCTGTTGTCTTCATTTCCGAGCTTATCGTATTCTGGAACGGTATCATCCGTATCTATGTTACTTCCTCCATGCTCGGGACAAACTGGAGAATAATCGGCATACTTTGCGGCATGATACCTATAGCAAATATCATTGTACTCCTGCATATCATACGAATTGCCGCCAGCGAGGTATCAATGGAGGAAAACCGTATCATCATCAATGAAAGCCGCAAGACTCTTTCCGTCTGCAAAACAAAATATCCGATACTGTTAGTCCACGGCATATTCTTCCGTGACCTTGACAGATTCAATTACTGGGGAAGGATACCCGCCGAGCTTGAAAAAAACGGCGCTGTAATTTTTTACGGCAATCAGCAGTCTGCAATAGGCGTAAAGGATGCGGGAAAGGAATTGGCGCAAAGGATACAGGAGGTACTTGCGGAAACCGGCAGTGAGAAGGTCAATATCATAGCCCATTCAAAGGGCGGTCTTGACAGCCGCTATGCTATTTCCTGTCTTGGAATGGATAAATATGTTGCTTCTCTGACAACAATAAATACACCCCACAGAGGATGTATATTTGCACAGTGGCTTCTGCATCATGCGCCCGAAAAGCTTACAAATGAGATTGCTGATAAATATAATAAGGCGTTTCTGAAACTCGGTGACAGCAGGACAGACTTCTTAGGATCTGTCGGAGATCTTACTGCGGAAAGCTGCGAAGCCTTCAATAATGAAGTAATTGATTCTCCGCTTGTATATTATCAAAGCACCGGCAGCAAAATAAATACAGCCCTTACAAGCATTTTCCCGCTTAACTTTTCTCACCTTATAGCGCGTTATTTTGACGGACCGAATGATGGTCTTGTTGCCGCAGATGCAGCGAAATGGGGGAGCCGTTACATATATCTTGAATCCAGCTGTCCCGACGGCATATCTCACGGCGATGTCATTGACCTGATGAGACATGACAAGCCTGATTTTGACGTCCGTGAATTCTATGTGCAGCTTGTAAGCGACCTCAGACAAAGGGGCTTCTGATCCGAAACGTCCAATATACAAATGATCGGAGAGATAGGTATGAAAAAATGGGATGATCTCCCGCAGAAATTTCAGAATAATGCCGTTAAGGAATATTATGACATTTTGAAAAAAAGAGGCGCAAGCCTTGTAATAAAACGAATTTTCGATATTATCATTGCTCTGATCATAACGGTGATAGCCCTGCCGTTCATGCTTATTATCGCAGTATGGATAAAGCTTGATTCAAAGGGTCCCGTCTTTTTCAGACAAAGACGTGTAACGACCTATGGGCGAATATTCAGAATATTCAAATTCCGCACAATGGTGACTGACGCAGAAAAGCGTGGTACACAGGTCACTGTAAAAGGCGACAGCCGTGTGACAAGGGCAGGACGCTTTCTCCGCAAATGCAGGCTTGATGAACTGCCGCAGCTTTTCAATGTTTTATGCGGCGATATGAGCTTTGTAGGCACACGTCCCGAGGTGGAACGCTATGTTGACAGATATACCGATGAGATGAACGCCACTCTGCTCATGCCCGCAGGAATCACCTCTCTTGCAAGCATTAAATTCAAGGATGAGGAAAAACTTCTTGACGGCGCAAACGATCCTGATGAGGTTTATGTAAACACTGTCCTTCCGCAGAAAATGATCTACAATCTTGAATACATCCGCAAATTCAATTTCTTCTATGACATAAAGCTGATGTTTATGACCTTATGGGCTGTGATCCATTAAGAGGTCATCATCATAAAAAAACTATTAATTTAAACAGGGAAACCAAAAGCAGGCACAAATTTCCGTTTTTGGTTTCCTTGCTTGTTTTTTAACACAATAGTCACTACATTAATCCGATAGTTTTACATATTATCGCTATATGAATAAATTTTTTGTGATTTTTTAATAATTATGTTGAAATCGCCATATGAAATGTTGTATAATTAAAGTAGTAAATGCTGGAAATATCTATTCACTATACAATTTATTGTCGCTGCTCAAAGAGGTGATATTTATGGAAAAATCGTTGTTTTTTGACTACGCTGCCATGGTTATCGAAATTGTTTTACTTGGTTCTATGCTGCTCAAACGAATGACAAACGGAAAGCTCAACCGTGCATTCATTTTAATGGTTTCTGCCGCCCTGCTGACTGACGCAATGGATATTCTTGCCGTATCATATGACAGATCGCCGGGGCTGTTCATTACTGAAAAAATGATATTCCACACATTGTATCTGCTGATGAGGGCGTTCACCTCATTTTTCTGCCTTAGCTATTTCATAATGATAACAGATACATGGTTCAAAGCATTAAAAAACACATTTAACAAGCTGAAGATATTCCTTCCTATCACGATCGCTGCAATTGCTATGACAGTCAATCTGTTTACACATCACACTTTCTATATAAGTGCAACGGGAGAATATGTACGAGGCCCGATGTTTTTCATGCTGTATATCGTCAACGGATATTATGCTGCTTATGCATTCTTGAAGATATTCAATAACCGTAAAATGCTTGGTTCTCTTAAAGTACTTTCGATCTATTTCGGTTCCTTCATGATGATGTGTGCAGCCGCTATACAGTTTTTCATTCCGAATATCCTTATCGATATGTTTGCCAATGCAACAGGTCTGTTATTCCTTTTCATAATGATACAGCGCCCCGAGGAAATAACTGACAGCGAAACAGGCCTTTTAAAAATGTCCGCCTATGACCATGATATAGTTATGAGCTTCAATAACAAAAAGCCTGAAACAATTATCATGATACAGATAACAAATTTCACGGTACTTCGTGATATGCTCGGATACAGAAATACTGTCTGTATTAAAAAAATTGTTGCCGATAATATTCTGCAAACTCTGAAGAAAAATAAAGTGCATGGCGATGTTTACTATACTGACTCCGGCAACTACAGAATAAAGCTTGAAGGCAAGCAGGCAAGCCATGCTGATCTTGTAGCGGAGATCATAAACGATCAATATAAGCATCCTTTAAAATACAATGAGCTTCATCTGAACCTTATTGTCTGTGTATGCATAGCAAAAATACCTGATGATATCGATAACCATAAAGCTCTGATCGCACTCGGCAGTGATCTGAAAAACAATTATACCGGAAATGTTCTTTATGCGTCAGCAATTAATAACAGAAACAAATACAATGTCATGCGTGATATTGACGGTATACTCGAAAATGCAATAGCTAACGATCAGTTTGAGGTATATTATCAGCCAATATATTCTATAAAAGAAAAACGTTTCAATTCTGCGGAAGCTCTTATCCGTTTGCATACAGAAAAATACGGATTTATTTCTCCGGAGCTGTTTATCCCTGTTGCCGAAAAAAGCGGCAGCATACACAAGATAGGGCAGATTGTTATGGAGCAGGTATGTGAATTCATAGGAAGTACAGAATATGCACAGCTCGATCTGGATTATATCGAGATCAACCTTTCGCCCGCACAGTGCATGGAAAACGATCTTGCAAAGAATATGATTGACATTATGGATAAAAACCATGTTCAGCCGGAGCAGGTAAACCTTGAGATAACAGAATCCGCATCCGGCGAATTGCAGAACTCTGTAATGGATAATATTACCGCACTGCATAATGCAGGAATAAACTTCTCGCTTGACGACTTTGGAACAGGCTATTCAAATATGACAAGAATTGCCGCACTGCCTTTCCGCATTATCAAGCTTGATAAAACCTTTACCAAAATTGATGATAACCCGAATCTTATCATTGTTCTTGAAAATGTCATTAAAATGATAAAGGCGCTGAATATGAAGGTTGTCGTTGAGGGTATCGAAACAAAGGAGCTTGTGGATATTTTCTCAGGCATGGACTGCGAATACATTCAAGGCTATTATTACTCAAAGCCTCTTCCAAAAAAGGAATTCATCAAATTTATTCTTTCACAAAAAGCCGGATAAAATTAAGTATTTATGAAATGTGACAAAAAAACTTCCTGCGGCGTTATTCATTCAGTGTTTACAGATAATTTTTTGTATTATCTACTTGAATTTATTTGATAATAGCATTATAATATCTTTCAGGAGAACAAAATGGGCAATAAAGATATCACCTCTAAAACCTTGGAATCATATAATGATGTTTTTGCTGATATGGTCAATGTGTTTTTATTTGACGGCAGACAGGTTGTACAGCCTGACGAGCTTTCACCTGCTGATAT
>Ga0326512_10000578_pt1 | contig 32207 bp, 19 predicted proteins | sample 1_2617_0518_D_FD_203652 | JGI IMG/M metagenome (GOLD analysis project Ga0326512, IMG submission 203652) | Bovine rumen microbial communities from UC Davis, California, United States - 1_2617_0518 | ecosystem: Host-associated > Mammals > Digestive system > Stomach > Rumen | place: USA... | reverse complement strand
ACGGATGCAACGTTTATCGGAGCAAGCGGGCCGTTCTGGTGGTTATCAGAAATTCCAAATTTCGGAGGCTCAAACCTAACTGAAAATCAATTACTTAGAGATTTGTCTCACGAGACAAACGGTCTCGGATGGACAAAAACGGGACAAAATCGAAAGAAAACATATCCAATCATTTGTCTCTCTCATCCAACATTTCAAACATCGCGATTGCAGGTGCAAAGTTACGAAAATGTTCCGAAACCAACAAGGAAATTCAAAAAAATCTACGATTTATTTGGTTACCTGGGATAATGGCAAGCATCAGAAAAAAGTTCTCGTTAATGTTAAAAAACGAAATAAAATTTTTCATGCCCCACTATGTCTAAGAAATGCCATACCTTCGCGGCATCAATTAAAAAAACAAATATTTATATAGTATGATAGAAAATAGAAATAACACCGAGAACGTACCTGCCAAGAAGGAGGTTAACGATCTCATTCAGCGCATCATTGTGCTGGAAGATTTGCTTTGCGTAGGCAAGGAAGTATTGACTCTTGAAGAAGCTGCCCAGTTCATGGGTATCAGTCGCAGTACGCTCTACAAGATGACACACAAAAGCGAGATTCCTTTCTACCGTCCAAACGGCAAGCTCATCTATTTCGAGAAGACTGAGTTGCTTGCATGGATGCGAAGGAACCGTTCAATGACGGAAGAAGAGGCGAACCAGAGAGCTCATGAGCTTTTACAAAACATGGCAAGAGCTTAGGCTTATGGAGAAGAGTATTCTTGAATCATTGGAGAGCGAGGCAACCAGAGCAGCCATCAATTGGGCGAAGACTGGTTTGGGTGAGTACACTATGGAAAGAACGGTCAATGACTACATCGAGGCAACTGGTGCCAACCACGCCATCGGAAATGATGAAGCAGCCATCCGTTATGGCAGACAGGCAGCAGCCTTGCGTATCAATGTCTGTGCCATCCATGCACTCGACAAGAACCAGGAGCAGCACCTTCATGAGAAACTTATGAGTATCGCAGAAGATGGTGTACCCCGTCAACGGAGAGGCATGCACATGTAGCCAGTTGTTGTGTTCAGGAGGTGGGACACGATAATCCCACCTCCCTGCTTTCATTGAAGTATATGTAATTCTAATAAATAAATTGGTAAAATGAATAAAAATTCCGCAACTAATCCTGTGACAGAATTCATAGAGGAATCTGTCCAGAAGCGATTCGAATCGCTTGAATCCCTTCGCAGTGTGTCGAAGGAAGTGTTTAACATTGACGAAGCATTTTTCCGTGCCAGTCTTATCCGCAACACGCTCCACTTGTTGGCCAGCACCGGCCACATCAAGTTTGAGAACGAAGATACCAAACAGGCATTCTTCCAGTCTGTGGATATGCTACAGCTATCCCTTAAGGATTATTTGGAGGATAGGGCAAAGGCTTTTCAGGATGGTGTTCAGCAAGTCTTAGACCTGACTGATGCCATTTCAAAGGAAGTTGATGTGTTGGCCTCTGAGGTGTGTAATTCCAAAAACAACAGTTGAGAAAATTTAATCTTGTACAAGGATGAACACCAAGGAGAATTTCTATTGTCTCGTCCTGTCCACTGGACAGGCGAGATTTCTTGCAACCAGTAAGTACGGCATCGACCGAATGAAGGCCCTGATGTCACTCGTTGAACGTGCAGCGACAGCTGACCACGACTATGAGCAGAAGGGCTTCACAACCACTGTGCATATCGGTCAGGTGGTCATGTCCGAGGTAGAACTGTCCCGTCTGTGGAAGTGTGACCGCAAGACGGTTTCCAAGGTTCTCGACACGATGAACCAGCTGGGACTTGTCGCAACTGAACAGAACAACCGCACAAGCATTCATACCCTGCTGTGTATCTCTGAATGGTATGTCAACGGTCAGAAGGTTATCAATTCCTACTGTGTTCCCATGAAGGATAGGTTCACTGATGAGACTTCCACATCTGCTGATGACACAATCGATATAGTTGGTAGTTCTGCTGATTCCGCAACCGATACCGCACAGTCGGAACTAAATCCGGCAGTGGTTTCAGAAGGGGATGTCCGCAGCAAACAGGTTCCAGAAGTTCCTCAGTCTATATCCCACGACACCCCTACTATATATAATAATGTAGAGGTTGCCAAGGATGGAGGTTGCTACACTTCTGGCGAAGCCGCTTCAGGAGTGTATCAACGAAAGGGAAAAGGAGAATCTGCTGACAGTGCGCCCTCCATCCCTGGTACAGCCTACCACAGCATCCGCGACAAGGTGATAGACGAGCTTAACGAGATGCAGATGCCCAAGAAAGCGTAAAATGTCAGTATTATGCGCAGCAATCACGGTGCCGGATGCATTGTGGAATGTCGTACATACCGAAACGTTCCGTATTGCAAGAAGTTCCAATGTCGTACATAAAGGGCGCACCCTTTTGTACTTCCGATTGGATTCTTGAACGCTCGCAAGCTCGCATTGGGCTGACCTCGAAAATATTTATAAACTCTAAATGTTAATAGAATGAGAAAGGATAAGAGTACCGAGAAGGCAGCTAACCGCCGCCTCCATGTTGACTTCCGTGTCAACGAGGAAGAGATGGCTATAGGGCAGAAGAACGCAGAAGCCTGTGGCCTGTCTATTAGTGAGTATGGTCGTAAGTGCTTCATAGGCCAGAAACTGAAGCTGCACCTGACCGACCGTGAGATCGAGGCTTACAAGAGCCTCACTGACGCACGTGGTGACCTGGTTCATATCCGCAGTGCCTTGAAAGGCAAGACACAGCAGCAGATCAGGAACTACTTCGACAACGATGAGTTCATGACAGCCTGGGTGAAGGCCATCAACAACATCATCCAGCAGTGGGACATTATAATTGAGCAGTTGAAGGACTGAAACTTACGCAGCCATGATAGCGAAAGCGAATAACATCACACACGGCAGTAATGCCGTCAGATACTCAGCCGATAAGGAGTTGGCTGAGATTGTGAAGGTTGGTCACCTGCCCGAAGGACTCACCACGTCCTCTATCTGGTCGAGGATGATGCTCCATCAGGAAAAGTTTAAGGAGAAGCTAAAGGGACATCGCCGCATCAAGAACACCTCGATACGAATTGAATTGTCCCCAGCCAAGGAAGAGACTGAAGGATGGACGATGGCAGACTGGCAGAAACTCGCAGATGACTTCATCCGCGAGTTCGATGCAGTCAGCCTTAAACGCCCGGACAGGGATGAAGATGACCACACTCACCTTGCCAACAGCCAGTTTGTCGTGTCGCTCCATCGTGACAGCAAGAGCAAGATACTGCACCTCCACATCAATGCCAACCGCATAGATATGGAGGGTAACGTCAACAACGAGTATATGATTGGAAAACGTGCCACGATGGCTGCGAACAAAATCAACGAGCAGCGTGGGTGGGTTCAGTCAATGACCAAGCGCGAATGGAACATCGACGAGATTACCGATGCCTGCCTCGAAGCACTGAAGGAAATGGACTCTTTCGACTTCAACACCTACGAGGCGAAGCTGAAGGCAAAGGGCTATGGTGTCAATGTCATGCGTGACAGTATAGGCAAGGTTCGCGGCTACTCTATCAAGAAGGGTAACTCCACATACAAAGCCTCACAGTTGGGCCACAGTCGTAGCCTCACTCCTTCAAGGCTGAGAGCGACCTGGGAGAAACTTCACAGGGATAAGAGCATTCACACCCAGACAATGGTACCGAAGAAGCCTCAGACAGTCACCCGTCCAATCCCGTCATCAACAGTGAAAGTTACGCAGCCGAAGCAACAGTCATCGCCTAAACAGATGCCGTTGCATCCTACTACGTCAGTACCTGTGAAGCAGCAGCCCGTCATGGTTCACCACGACATTGACTGGAACGGCAGGAACTATCCTGTTGACATACCTGAGAAAGCGAACAATGTTTTGATGAAGGAAGCTACACTTCCTGATGATGTTCTATGGTCGAAAGTTGTCGATGTCCAGAACACGGCACTATTGTTGTTCGCCAACTATCTTGATGCAGCCACTCAGATGTCAGAGTCCTGTGGCGGAGGTGGTAGTGCGCCTGAATCTGGCTGGGGAAGAAAAGAAGATGAAGATGATATTGCATGGGCTCACCGCTGTGCTCAACAGGCCTTCGGCATGCACAAGCGTCGCCCACGCGGTTTACACATGTAATTCAATATAATTATGGGAATAAAAGATAAGAAAACTTCAGGTCTTGACTTTGAAGCACTCAATGCCAAGATGAATGCTCTCGACCAGAAGGCCGAGAAGGAGAAAGATGTGCAGCAGGAAGCAGTGAATCTTCAGGAACTGACAGAGGAACTGAAACTTGTCATAGGAGATGTGCGCCACCTTGTTCCAAAGGTGCGTGAGCTGAGTGTTGCCGTAGAACGTGCAGGTCAGCAGTTGGAGAAAGCCGGTAAAGAGGGAGATATGACATATACCCTCTTCAGGTGCGCGATAGTCAAGGCAAACGCAGAGGGAATCCCTATAACAGCTGATCGTGGAAGTATGGAAGCGGTGAACGCAAAGTTCAATGCCATCCGTGACAACATCATCAGCGAGTTTAAGAAGAGCCTCGATGAGACATACAACAGTTATATTTCCAAGCACAAGCTCTATCTCGATGAACTGGAAAGACATGAGCGCACAATGCTGCTTTCCTTCCAGTGTGATCTGGATAATGCACTGTCCCGTAATGGTTGCTGGTGTACTCCAAGGGTTTTCTGGTGGTTCTTTGGCATTTTCATGTTCTGTTTCACAGTAACTTTCTTGGTGATTGTGTTCCTGATTTCAGGCAACCTTCACTTTTAGTTTTTGTGTATCTGGTTTGCCCCAGCACGTCCTGAAGATGTACTGGGGCTTTTTTGTGGTTATAACTTATAGCGGACAGCAGTAATGATTATCTTCTATTCATTCCACCAAATGGAACCGACACTACGCTTACCCACTGTCTCTTTTTTGCTGGCTTTGTTTTCTTTTTGGGTTTCAATGATTCTATATATTGCCATAAGTTGTTTTTGAAAAACAAGCGATAATCTACCTTTGACATCAATCCTTTGTTAACCGCTTCACTGAATATACAAGCAAGCCAAGTGGCGATACATGTATATTTTACCAAAGTTTTGCGACCACTAAGAGAATAGTAATAATACTTATAATTGACAATCAAATTGTTAGATGTAGCCGTTCTGAACAGATGAATGTCGCCTGGCAATGTCCCCTCGCCAAACACCCTATCCATCTCTTGTTTGATGGCAGCAAATTTTTTCGTCTCTCTCAGCTCATTGTTGAACAAGCTAAAGCAAGAATAAAAACTTCTTTTCGATGTCATAGGCATAGTTTTTGACGGCCTAATACGTGAGGACTTACCATTACCCTTTGCCTTATTCTGCTTGCTTTTCAAACCATAGACAGTTTTCTTTCGACTTCGAGCATATTGTGACAACACCTGTGATTCTTCATCGGTTACAGCAGAATTGAGGGTATAAGATTTGTCCTTTTCTGCGGTCCCTGCACTCTTCAACACTTCTATTGCTGTTTGCAGTGAAATATTGAGATCATTTAGCAATTTACTTAACCGAGTTTTCATATTATATTAACTTCATTAACCCAACTCATTATGAATATAGCAGTTCTTCAAGTTTCTTAAGTGACCATGAACCATCAGGTACATTTACATGCTTACGTCCATCGCTATCAATTGTACATTTTGAAGCAGGTATTTTTTCTATTATCTCCCTGGGGCTTTCATTCCCGGTGAAAGGTATTCTATACATATTGAAGGAGGATATCATTTCTGCCTTTTCAATCCATTTCTTCGTTAAATTTAACAATTTACTTAAAGATGAGAAATTTGTGTTGTAAAATTCATCAAAATCCATGAGGATATTGCCGATATGAAATAATCTTAAGTAAGCCAGCAAGTCAAAAATAACAAACTTAACAATGTCTTCGTAATTATTAATAAGAAAACGTTTCCAGTATTTATTGATAGTAATGTAATCATCGTGTATATTGTAAAGACACTTTATATCTTGTTGATGAGACAACATTTTGACATCGTCCTTTGAAGTGAAGCGAATCCATGGAGAGAGAAAACCAAATGGAATATTATTAAACAATTTTTCCAATTCAGAGAAAACAGGTGAAGTCTCAGGGAGCCGATAGATTTTTTCTTCTACATCCTTCCCTTTTTCCTTTTTATCTGGGTTTATTAGTGGTTTGATCGTTTTAATGAGGTTTGGTAATTCATCCTCTCTCTGGAAACTACCGTTCATCCCGAAAACATATCTCCATGCAATATAGACCATTCTGATATATATTTTTCTGAATGGTATGTTATCTTCTTGTGTCTCAATGTATATCTGTAAGAATGCCAGAAACCAGAAATGCTTATAACTATTATTTTTTCTTGATAATGTTTTTTTGAGATTCTTCAAATCTGATGTTGATATAACACTAAATAAGCCTATTGCGGCATCAGATACTATTTCTCTACTTAATAGTTTGCCGTTAAAGTCATACTGTATAAGAAGGCCATAATCTTCGCGAGGCAAGTAGACCGTGGATGAATCTTCATCACTCCTGATGACATAAAACCAGTTAGTATTATGCGCTAATAATTGAGGCATCCTCTTTGACATCCTTACTTTATTTTCATTTGCCAACTCTTGGTAATAATCCTGTGCAAAATCAGATGTCCTAGTTATCTTTGCCATTTGCTTTACAGATTTCTTGAATGTTCTGTATATGGTAAAGACTTCATTATCTATATCTATATAATATGAAGCTTTTGATACAGGGAGGTCAATAATATCGCTTTTCCCCCCGTTGGCCTGTGCTTTTTCGTACTCTTCTCTAATACTGTCAGGATTAACAATCTCTTTTCCTTTGTAGTCGAAGTATTTATCTACTACAATATTATCAGAGAGCCTTTCCCAGAAATGGAAAATTGTGAGCTGTCCCCCAAAGTGTGTTATCGCCCTTATATTAAATATTCCTTCGTGCAACAGTTGAGAGAATACCCAGGAGTCACTTTTTATCTTTCCTACTCTTTTTCTGTGAACACAGTTATTGTCGTCATCTATAACCAGTTCACTGATAATAAAATATTGGTCATCTTGAATGTAGCTTTCATAAATCTTTTTTGATTTCTTAAACCAGAAAACATAATTCTCATCAATATAATTATGAGCCTCCAGCATAGGCATAGGATTGAATTTCTCTTGCTGCTTTGTTCCCTTTTCTACCTGGGCTTCAGCAATATACTCAACTTCCTCATATGTGTCTTGTATTAGCTCCATATCCTCTGTGCCTTCTGTTATGTTCACACCGTAATATCTTCCATTGAGTGATGATGATAACTTAGGAGTTTTTACCATAACTTTATGCCCACGAAAGTGGTGCTCCCAAAGACGCTTGACATCAGGAAGGCCAAAGCGAGAATAGACACCCACATTATCCAATATGATGCATCGTTCTTTGTTTTCTGTTGGGCGCAGCCCTCTTCCGACCTGTTGCAGGTATTTCACAAGAGAACGTGTAGGACGGGCCAACTGGATGAATTCAATATCTGGACAATCAAACCCCTCGGAGAAAATATCAACATTTACGATGATGTTTATCTCGCCCTTTCGGAATCGGTCTATTAGCTCTTTTCGTTCAGCAGCCTTAGTATTGCTATCAATACTTACAGCATTATACCCTGCCTCTTTATATTTCTCACAGATATGCTGTGCGTGCTCTATATTAATAGCATAGATAATACCTTTTTTCCCTTTGGCATGAGCCTGATATGAATCTAACAGTTGGGCACGGATATAACCGATGTCCATCTTCTTCTCCATTGACAACTCATTATATTCGCCAGAGCTGTTGACTTCAATACTATCAATGACTCTCTGAATAAAACTGTTGTTTTTAATCGAGTAATACTTATATGGTGAAAGGTACCCCTGTTTGATAAAATCTTTCACGGGCATTGAAACTATGAGTTTATCGAAAAGACTCTCAAAGCTCCGATGATCCATCCTCCATGGTGTAGCTGTAACTCCCAACTTTTTGGCCTTGGGGTACATTCCCCAAAGCTTTTGATATGAGTCGGAAAGGGAGTGATGTGCTTCGTCTATGATGACAAACTGTACATCCAATTCCTCTGCGACATCAACGTTACATGGATGTATTATAGTGTATATAGAGGCAATGATTACTGGAAGCGTATAGTCTTTTTTTCTTCCTCCGGCTATTATATTGTGTGGTACTTTGTACTTACTTAAATTTTCGTCAATCTGATCTATAAGTTCTGTCCTATGTGCTATTATAAGAATCTTTCCAGATTTATCGTGTTGTTCGTTAAACTTACTAATATCGCTAATGATAGATGAAAACAGACGGGTCTTTCCTGTTCCTGTAGGCATCTGAAACATCACACTATCCACCTCATCCCAAGACTCAAAAATATCTTTCTTGGCCTTTAATTGATATGGGCGGAGTGATGAATCCTCAATATAGATGCCTGAATAACGAGCCATAGTCATATCTTATACTTATTTGAATTCGATGTTTGCTACCCATCTCTTTTTACCTGTTGACACTTCTGGCGCTTCGACGGAGACGGATTTGATTTTTCTCTGAATAGATTCAGAAGAATCAGAGGATATGAATTTTACACTATCGTACATCTTCAGGGTGTATGGGCAATGACCAGACACATCAATCAATTTTATATTGTCTTCTATGAAGAACAACCTTGCCTCTACTGTCTTGTATATAATCTTCTTGTATGATGTTTTTTTCCTCTTTTTGATTTTATCAAATGTTTTGGGACTGATTTCAAAGGTCAAAGGTTCCTTTTCCTTAATATCAGTTACAGGTGAATTAGAAACAGGTGCCACATCCTTCTGTCTATTTGACTTTTTATTTGACAATGAAGCTCTTACAATTTCTATTTCTGCAAATGAAACATTAGGTGCGTGGTGACGGATCAATTTCCGTTCTGCTTGAACACCGAACCGGTGCAATAAAGAAGAAATAATTGTGTAGTTTGTAGAAGATACATAATCTTTAGCATTAACCTTTCCTTTTGCCACAAGTTTCGCAATATGACTAAGAACTATAGCCTTAGTCTCACCACATTGTTTTACTATTTCGTCTATTCCAAGACCGTTGTTTATAAAGAACAACGTACGCTCCTCTGAATTGTTGAAATTCAAGTGTTTGCGCTGTAAGTCTTCATCGTCTTCATCTAAAACAACCTTCGTCGTTTCGGCCATGAACTTCTTCACAACCTCGTCAGCTTTGATACACTTTTCCGACAAGAGTGATGTCAGTAGAATGCCTTTCAGCGTCCGACAGCGGCTCAATGCGACATACACTTGTCCAAAAGTGAATGCTTTTTCCGCATCTATTATCACATTATCAAAAGTAAGACCTTGGCTCTTGTGGATAGTTACGGCCCAAGCCAACATCAAAGGTAACTGGACAAAAGACCCCGTTACTTCAACCTCTAATTTCTTGGATTCCTTATTGATGACATACTTTTGATGTTCCCAGTATTGGGGAATAACTGTCAAAATCTTGTTATCAGACTCTACCTCGACATAACCACCACTGAGTCTGGTTATTACTCCCATCATTCCATTATAATATGAATGATCAATGGTATCATTTTTTATAAACATCACTTTTGCGCCTACTTTCAACTGTAAATTAGCTGATGTCGGATATTCATCGTATGGGAACCAGCCAGATACTGATGCTTTATATTCCCGTATTTCGCCAGGCAATTTTTGTAGTCTATCCCAATTATATCCCTTTGCCCTACGATTATGTGTGGTAAGCATGATAGAATCCTTGGCCTTTAAGCTTGCCTTTTCGTCATATCTTGTGTTCAGTATTTTAATTTCTTGAAGTGATGCAACACCTTCCCTAATATTATTTAGTATGGTAACAAAGTCTGTCTCGTTTTGTCGATAAACCTTTTTTAATTCGAGCATCTTACAGCGTAAAGATTGATAAACCTTACTACTGAAGAAATAAGGAGAATCGTAGTATTTCTTTAATTTCTGCCATTCATCGTCTGGTGCCACAGGCATTAACTGATATAGGTCTCCAAACATCACGACTTGTACACCACCGAATGGCTCGCTGTTCTTTCTGTAGTGACGTAGCACATCGTCCATTGCATCTAACAGATCACAACGCACCATACTTATTTCATCAATAACAATTATTTCTACGTTCTTTATAACCTGTTCATCAGCTCTTTTCAATTTGTACAATTCTGCATTTTTGATGCCAGGGAAATAAGGTGCTGTTGGTAAACGTAGAAAGGAATGAATGGTTATACCCACGGCATTCTTCGCCGCTACACCTGTAGGCGCGACGATGGCTATTTTTTTGTTAACCTGCCGTAATATTTCGCGTAGTAACGTCGTCTTTCCAGTACCAGCCTTACCTGTAATAAAGAGGTTTTCCCCTCTCTTTACTAACGATAATGCTTGTTGGCCTATTTTATCCAGTTTGAATCTTTCTGGTTCTTTCTTTTCTTGTTTTGGCTCTAAAGGTGAGAGATCTAGAGTGCCATTTGTAGCTTTTCTAATTCTCGTCAGGACCTCATTTGACCTTATTGCTTTCAATAGTTTTTCTATCACTCTGTTCTCAAATGCGTTTAGAGATTCTTGGCTCCAATGGAAATGTTCCACCATCCATCCATAAAGAATGAGTGTTTCATAAAAAATGGTCGAAGAATGAAAATGCTTGTTAATAAATGATTCTAAATCAGATTCATTGAATAATGGGATAAACTCTTTCAGGTCTTCAAACCATTCTTCGGCATTCTGTGAGGTGAGATACATCTCAAAATCACCACGCTCTTGCCATTCATAAAAATGGCAAAGTTTCAAGAACTCAGGTGTAATTACAGGGCTTTTTTCTGCTTCGCTGTCGCAAAACTCCCATCCATATTCCCGTACATATTCTTTGTAGAAGTAAGCCGCTGACATAAACCTCTTATTGTTACATGTTATTGTACCATATTCATCAGAAACGAAAGTCATTTCAAAATCATCATTTTTGAAATGCTTTCTGAATCTTTCTATCAGCTTAAAATTATCAAATGGCTTCATCTTAATTCATTTTATCTAATCCCAATGATAATCACCAGTCACTTAGGCCATATTCAAATCTATCATACAATTTTCCTTCGTCCTTTTTCGTATGGGTAAAAGAGGAACCGTATGGTCTTGTGTCTTTAACGATCCTGGGGCGCTTGGACTTCTTTTTTACCTCCGGGGTATAGTTAATACGTTCTTTCTGCTTTGCCTTATCTTGCATACGCATGATATGTGCTTCGAGAGCATCTTTAAACTCTTCAAACTCTAGGTTCTTGATGGGAATTGATCCTATGCCTTTTATTGGAAGAGTGTGATGCCTTAATGCCAAGAAGAGCTGTGGGTATAAAGCCTTGGTAAGTTCATGCTTTTGTGAAATGTCTTTTATCGACCTGATATCATCTTCATCAACCTTATACCACCCACACAAGTTTGCTCTTTCTGGAGAGCCAACAATTTGAACAAGTGCGAAAAGAGATGTATATGTACAGTCAGAGACCATTATTTCAAGGGAATCTCTCAAATCAAGGTTGAGTTTAGAGAAGTAATCGAAATATTGCAAAGGGTCACTGAACTCTGTGAAACAATCATCTGCAATTTTTACCTTTATTCCCGTGCTTTCAGAAACTAATTGACTATCTGCTGCCGGTTTGACTTCCTCTAATTCGACAGACGGAGCAGGTTCCTGCATTATAGGAATCTTAGTTTCTTCAGTGGATGCAACCACTTGGGTCTGATAATTTACCCCTGTTGTTTGTATGTCTACTGCATTTTCATCAATGCGAACCTCATATAAGCTTGATGGGCTTGTATATACATTAGCAACCTGATGGGTAGTGACAAATGTATTTGATTCGATATAGTTCTTCTTTCCAAAGATGCTCTTTTCTATTAGTTCTGCAAGATAAACACCTACTGAAGAACATTTACGGTTGGCAATGCCGCAAAGCCTGTTAAGCTCGATAAGGTTCTCGTATCCATAGCTATCAGGATGAGGTAAAAGGACAAACAGATAATCACAAGCACGACTGATTGCCACATTGATAATTTTTCGATTGTTCAGCATTATCTTATCAGCAGCAACTTTAATACCTGTCGGAGGATTAAAGACGGTGATGATAATATCGCATTGGTCACCCTGGAAACCATGAATAGTGCCTACCGAAACTTCGACATTTGATGGAATGTCCGTCCTTTGCTCTATCATCTTGTTTATAAGTTGTGCCTGTGGAGCATAAGGACAGATAACCCCAATTTTAATATCCTCCTCACTTTGTGATTTTGCAAGGTATGCACACATCTCTACGGCGAATATTGAAGAATATACATGAACGTTACTACCCTGTAGTTTCTTAGCACCATATATGCTATCAAACTTTTCCACCTTAAAAGGTACAAATGTGACCTGGTTTGCTATAATATTACCCGTTGATATTTTCCTTGCGTCAGTGCTTTTGCGATTGTGTTTAAGTTTGCCATCATAGCAATATTCACTATATAAACTTCCAATTGAAGGAAGTGATCGGTATTGCGTATTTAGTTTCTCTACCTCAAATTGTATAGGCTTCGTAACAGGATTCTCGAAGTTATCCAACTCAACCATACTATATATGTTTTCGCCAACCCATCCCTGTTCTCTAACAATAGGGGCAATCTGCAAAGGATCACCAGCTATGATAAAATTTGTCTTTAGCTTGTAAATCGAGTATACAATCTGTACCAAGGGTATCATTGATGCTTCGTCAACGATGACAAAATCCCACTCTATATCTTTTAGTAGAGAGTGCAATCCTGTCTGGGTAAAACCATCGTAAGGGAGTCTTGCCATAGTAGAAACGATGCAACACTTATCTTCATTGTACAGGTTACTGCTTCTATCAATAAGTACGCCTTTGCTCTCAATCATTTCATCACCCGTTGCGACAAAACGACCAAGCCAAGTGTAATCATCTGATGTCTCAATAAGTTTCCGAGTCAGGACATCGCATGCTTTATTAGTAGGAGTAAGAACAAGAATCTTACAATCCTTTCTTTCCATTTTCTGCTTGATTATCTGTGCAAGACGTGTGGTTTTGCCAGTTCCTGGAGGCCCAAAAACAAAACTTATATCGTTTGCCAGGCCTTCCTTGAAGTTAAAATCATCTCCGTATGGCAGTTTTTCAAACTCATTTTTAAGGCGATGCATTATCTCAACAGGACTGTTTACATCGATAACGGCTTTTGAGCACCTTGTCCAATCTATTTGATCAATCAGGTTCACATCCCCAGTCTTAGCTTTAACGCGAAGGGTAAAGTCCTTAACGTTAGCCACCTCAAAATCAAAAACAATATCATCCCTGTTGAAAAAAGTAAATTTCACAGAGAATCCACCTAAATCTTCAATCCATATGGGAATGTTTCTGGAAGGATTGCTTAACTGGTAGATACGCTCAGACTCTGGCTCTTTTCTGAATTCCTCAAATAAAATTCGCACACCATTCTTTCCGCCATATGACTCAGAGGTGTTGCTATACTCCAAATCCAGCAGTGTAGTAAACCAGATTTTGGAATAACGTTCAAGGTCAGCAACCTGAGCCCGTTTATTTTCTTCCTCTATTCTCTTGTTGGCTTCATCTGTTAATTTCTGTGTGATTTCGCTTACACGTTCATCCATACTCCTTTCATTCTTAGGAGTCTTCTTCTGAGGAACGTCAGTTGATGAAGACATTTCGTCCAAATTAGTATTACGCTGACTGCTAAAAAAAGATTCTTCGCTGTCTGACTTCTCTTCCTGTTTTGGGTTACTTTGTTGCTGTGGTCTTGATGCTTCTCTTTTCTTTTTCTCTTCCAGAGCATCTAAAGCCATTTTCAGTTTTTCTGGAGTGTCCAGTCCCATGCTTGCAGCAAGTTTGCCCAATTCATTCTGTTGAATTTGAGATGCTGATGCTCCGAGTTCCTTCAGGGATTTCGTTCTCTTTTCAATTCCAAAGAGCTTAATCAACTTATAGTCAATATTAAATCCAGCTTCTTCAAGATCTTCCAGACCTACCTCACTTGGCTTCAAAGCTTTCTTGCCAGGCAAAACGATCCAAGCCTTATTAAATAAATCATTCACCAAGGTTGTGGGCAACTGCACATCGTAATACGAATAGTATTGATATTTAACAGTTGTTTCTCTGTACTGCTCAATATCATAACACTCCGATAGCCAGTTCCAGAATGTTTTTGACTCTTCTGTTGTTGCAAAAGATTTCTCCTTAAACCCATCGATATGATAGTCCTCAAAACTACACCAAGTGTATTTTTTGATCCCTAACCATTGCTCCTCAGGATAGGTCAGACTGTAGCGATGTCGTTTGATAATTTTAGGGAATGAAGCCACTCCCAACTCTCTGATAAAAGAATGAAACTCCTGAACTGAGTACTTGTCTATAAATCTCTGGTATTTCTTTATTCCAACAAATTTCCGTGATTGGTATTTAAAGTAGCTAAGTAGAGAATCTGTGTTGTCATATAATTCTTTTGCCAGATGGTTCCCCCCTTGAACATCCAATAAAAGTAATTCTTCAGAAAGTGCATCCATTCTCTCTTTTCGAACTGTTGCATTTTCAATCTTTCTTATATAGTCATAAACAATTTCCAAATTGTTATTCAACTCACTTTCAGTTAACTTCTCATTACTGACATGTTTCTTTAGAATTATGCTATGGATATAATCCCATGCGTCAGGTTGTTTTAACCCAAGATCTTCCAAGAATAATTTAGTTTCTTTGTCCTTGAAATAGTCTTCGGCAACAAAATTGTATTCATCTACATCACTAACCAAAGGAAGGTACACATTCAAGGCTCCCGATTTTAAATACGGAGGTTCCCAGGTTCCCTTGCTGGTAAGCAGGATTGGACTCAGGCAAAATGGCGTTTCATTGATTCCTTTTTTGCTATTTGAGACACGTTTCCATAAAGATACTTGCTCATTTCGAAGATGAGAATATAAACGTTTTGCCCATTTAAATCCGTATTCTGACATGAATTCGGGTGTCAAGTCTGATGCAAGGTTTCTTCCATCGTACTCACATATTTCAAGTTCATCCAATATCTCCTTGATATAATTTTGGCTGTATAATTTTTGTGTCTCTTCTCTCAAGAAGTTATATTCTACTTCTTCATTACTTTCATATTCGTCATACGATTCTTCATCCCAATCTTCCTCATCTATCTCTTCTTCTTGTCTAAGTTTCCTGAGTTGTTCATCACTGATAATATGCATCATGGAGATTGGCCGACAAACAAGCGCACCTGCTGGTAAAATGTATTTATTACCTCTACCAAGGAGCAGCTTCTCTTCTTGAATAATGCCTATATATGCGTCTCTAAAAGTATCATCAGCATAGTATGAGTTGTCCTTTGGCGGTATGAAATTAAAGATGTTCTCATTGACAAGAAATTGTCCTCTTTTTGTGCCATAGTCTCTTAGATATACCAATGCTATAGCTGCGAGGTCTGCCAACTTGCTTTTGAGGGTATAGTTATGCTTGCTGTCTTTAAGTTGTTGCCTGCTGTCTACCAAAAGGAATGGAGCGTGAACTACACAGTGTAGTTTGAAGCGTTCTGCTGTAGGGAAGAAGCAAAACACCTTTCCTGTTATGGTGTCATTCAGATTTCCTTTGCTATCGAGGAAGTATCCTACGGAAATGAACTGTTTTATTTTTTTGTTTTCTTCGTTTATCACCTCTATTTCTTGGGTGAACATATGGATCTTTTCGGTTCTGCCATTATTCAAAATCGACAGCAGCTCGTGTTTGATATTATCGTAAAGGTATTCTTCTAATATCTTCTTTTCGTAAATTATCGATGGCTCATTTGGGAACTCTATAATCACCTTTTTCAGATGCCGTAGGAAAAGTATGGGATTATCCAAATTCTTTAAACGATCGATAATCTCGATATAAGCAGAAGCCGGGGAAAAGAAAGGAAATTCAAAGATAGTTTCCCCGTCTTTTCGTCCTGCATAATCGTTCGCTAAAGCTGTCGGGACAATGTAGTTTTCTATTTTAAACCAGAAGTTGTTATCATAGATATGCGGCTCCGATGTATATTGAAAGACAGCTTTAAATCCAACACCAAATTTTCCTATTGTATTACCGTCTTTGTCATTCTTGGTCGAATTACCTACTCCTGTGATAGCGTTGATATGACCTTTTTTCGAAAAGTCATTTACTGGAGTAATAGTAAAATGAACAGCCCCATTGTGCCTAAATACAACTCTATCCCGCTTCAATTGAAAGATTGCCTCAGATGCCTGCGCATCATCGGCATTCTGAAGTAGTTCATAAACAAAATGCGCTTTCTCTTTGTACTTGTCAACGACCCCTGACCATATACCTTTATAGTCAGGCTTATTAAAAGTTCTGGCATCCAGTTCTCGCTCTTTATGCAACGCTTCAAAAAGGGCTATGTCTTCTTTTGATAGATTTGCATTCATTTTGTATTATTCGACAATTATTTGTTTTGTGATAATTATACTTGACCAGTGTCCTTGCGTATTGTAAAGCGTTTATTATAAAATCCTATTTTAGCACATTAAATTCTTGATAATACCAACAATATTTGAGATTTGAGAACCCACATTCATATAATATTGTCACAAAAGTAGCATGTTCTAAACGATTAATAAGAAATGAATCATTAAGAAATTCAATTATGATGTCAGATGGTAATCCATGTGTAACCTCATTACGTAAATCAATATAGTTCTTTATAGGTTTGCCATCATTTGTTTTGATGATTCCTTTAACGGCTAAATCCCCATTCACTTTATTGAAATCTATGTTGACTTCCGAATTTATAGCTTTAGCCAGTTCTATATCTTGACAATTAGAAAAGTTATGCATAAATTGAGCGATAGTTAGAATTATCGCGCAAAAATCTGTAAGTTTATGCTGATTTGATAAATTGTGAGAGCCAGTAAAACATCTTAACGATTTGAAAAGTACAGATTGAGCATCTTCCTCCATATTGCAAAGAGCACAATTCAAAGACGAAATGAAAGACTCAAAAGAAAATTTTTTTCCATCCATTGTCTGATAATAATGCCAAATATCAGGGCCAGAGTTTTTTGAAGAAGTGATTTTTCTTGTCTCATACGAATAGACAACTATATTATCTCTTGATTCTATATGAAGCCACGCATCAATTTCACAACCATAGTAAAACGACAAACACTTTATAAACTTTCTCAAGTTGCTACTTTCATTCGATTCTAAAATAATCTGTGGATAATCTATGTCTACGTTATGAAATAGACCATACTTTATTCCGTTAAATCTGTAATAATGTGGAATATAAACATTACATCTGGGGTCTTTCTCAGACGCTTTAAGTTTTAAATCGCCTTTTATTAATTTATTCTTGGACAGAATAACTTTGGAATCCTCATTTTGATTGTTTGAGAAATCAGCATCATTGGCTATAGTTTTCAACACAAAAGAATTGATGGTATATTCCCGTTCTGTAAATGCCTCTCCCATCCTTTGGCGTGTGCGTATATTTGTAATTAACGCATCCCCCCATTCAACCTTAACATTAGTTTTCCCAATATAGGCCTTGTAAATTCTGAAGACAGATTTGACTTTGGTAGGCAGCATATCGCGGGAGTCACAACTGATAATATCGCTAATATCAGACTCTGTTTTGAATCTGAGGATATATAAGCTTTCTTTGCATTCTAAAGAAGCTTCTAATTGTATGCCACGTCTTTTGTTGTAGCAATAATTAAGAAGTAGCTTGATACTATAATCAACAGGAAACATTAGAAATTGCCTTATTACAAGTAATGACTCTTATTCTTCAAAGTTGATATTCAGGCCTAACTGAGAAGTCGATTCCTTTATACTCTTAACGATGGGCGAATTCTCTGTGAGAGGGCTTGTGGAAGTCGTTTCAGCAGAGAACTTCATTTCTATCTTCAGATGATTATTCTTCAGCGTGTTCACGAAGCTGGAGAACAGTTGACTATAGTTCTCGATAGGCACACTACCACTGATAATTACCTTTTTGTAAGTCTTGGTTACTGGCGTAGGCTCAGGACTGGGCATAGGACTTGGTGTTGGCGTGGGACCAGGGGAAGACGTTGGTGCAGGGCCACCACCCGCTGGCTTTGGCATGACAGATGTATCTAATAGCCAATAGCCATCCTCCAAAGGATTCATGAATGGAACACTTTCGTTATGATAGATACGAGAATAAGGTTCTCCTGCTCCTGTACCCACATTCCACATACCTTCCTCGCAATACCTATTAACTGTATCAGTAATAGTATCAGCATTCAGAATCATGGGTTTATCATCGAAACGTAGGAAGGCTTCATAAACATCATTCACCTTTACAGGTTTTTCTACTGTTGGCATCAGTCCATTGCGATTGATGACATTCAGGCCTATACGACGGAGTACCCAACCATTATCATGAAGTTCTTGTAGCGTATTGACAGATAACTGTGCAGCAAACTCTGGAGCAAACGAAATGATTTCCTGTGTCTTCAATTTATCACGCTCACATTTCACCACTGAATTATAGGCATGTATCAATTGCTCTTTGGCTGCATCGGCACTTTGTTTCTTTCTCTCTGCCACATCCTTTCTCTGCTCAGAATCCAACTGACTACCATATTCCTTGATAATTTTGTCGCAAGCCAAGTATTCCCTCAATTTCATACTGAGGGCTGCCTTGCCTGCTTCAGAACATAAGAGATACAACATCGTGTTTCGATAGACTCTCTGCGAAGAACCCTTCATCTGTGCCATCTGCTTGATAGTAAGTTCTGCAGAACGACTTACACTACCACCAGCAGCAATCGTATATTTCGGATGCATCACAACAAAAGTAAGTTGCTTCTGCTCAGGCACATCACCAGAAGGATCAACAAGCACTTTTACCTTTGCGACATTTGCCACAGACTGCTTCACCATCTGCATCACTTCGCCATATATCTCCTCTTCCTTCACATCTCCCTTTGCCTGATTAATCAGGATATTGATGTTTGGCTTTGACTGGAACCAATAACTTTGCTCTCCCCCGATGCTACTGCGATACATATAATGGACGATATTCTCCAACTGATTTACCGTAGAATCAATATCAATATGTTGGAATGCATCAGGCTTCAGAAGACAAAGCTTCAGTTGTTTCAACGAAAGTCCCTTTTGAGAAGAAGCACCAATAGATGCCATCAGTACTGTTGTAGTAACTGCTGTAGCCAAATGGTATTCGCCTATGTTATTACCAGCATTTTGCTCATCCAGTTTGTAGGCATTGCTAATCGTACCAAACACATCAGCATGCATTACGGAATCCCATTGAGCACCCATCAGACTTGTAATCTGACTTTGCAACGTAGGCAGATTCTCCATCTGCACATCACTTGTCTGTATTAATGCCTGAGTACCTACAAGCGAGGCTCTGCGCTGCCATAAATCCTTTACGATACTTGCCAAAAGGCGCAACACACCTCTGGTGCGCTGGAAACGGGAATCACTACCCCAGCGAACACGGAACAGGTCTATCAATTCTGGATGGAAAGGATAGGCTTTTTTGATGCGCTCCACGTATGCCACACGATCAGCTTCTGCTGGCAGTGCGTCCCTACGGTTATGGTACATATCCTTATATTTTCTGGCCACCTTCTCGATGACCGTTTCATCCGTCATACGGTCAAAGAGCCTACGACGTACCACCTCATAGATTTCTTCATCATCTACAGGTTTTACACTGCTTCCCACGCGAACCACTCGCGTTTCCAATGATGAAAGTATCTCCTGGCCTATTTCACTCGATGCCACTTCTCTTGCACTGGCAGGAAGCGTACAAATCAGCACAGTTTTGGGTACAGAAGAAACAACCTCGGTTAATGTCTGAATAAAGCTATTAGTTTGGGTAAACAGTGTACCACTACCTACAATCTTGCCACTGGCTTTATTGCAATAGTCTGCCAACTCATCTATCAATATCAAAGCTGGACTTGCTTTCTCTATTACAGGCTTAATGTCCTGTGCCGTGGGTGCAATCAACTGGACATCTGCATTGCGCACTCTCTCATAGCCCTCGCGACCTCCTAACTGCCATGCCAATTCTCCCCAAAGCGTATGGGTGATGATGCCATCCTCTACCTGATGACCATCCACTACGCTTACAGTATTCTGAGTAAACACAGCCACCTTTGCATCTTCAAATTGTGGCATATCCTCAGCATCCAAAATGGTTCTTGCAGCAGCCAAATCTTTAAACGTGCGACTATCCTTTACCACATGATAGAGTGAAATCAGCGAGTGTGTCTTACCACCACCAAAACCTGTTTGTAACGAAATAACTCTGTTCTGGCTCTCTTTACCGTTGAGTGCCTGGACTACTCGTCGTATCAAATTTCGCATACCATCCGTGACATAGGTACGATCAAAGAACGACACCAAGTCCTGATATACCACAGGAGCCGTACCTGTGGCAACTTCTTCTATATTAGCAGCAAAAATACTCTCGTCTAATTGACCATTACGGATATCATACTGAGGCATAATGGAATTAAACCATGCTGGCAATACACCACTATAGTCAACAGTCGCTGTATTATCCTGTTTAGGTCTTTGTGTCTGTACTTGCTCTACTTGTGGAGTCACTACCGTTTTAGTTTGTGTGCCTCCCTTGATGCGCTTCAACTCATCTTCTAATTCTACCATCTCCAGCAATTTAGCCACTTGCACCATATTACTGAATGCACGCTCTGCTTCATCTTCATCAAGTCCGTCTTGATCAAAATGAGCCCAGTTGTTGCGGGTATCTTGCAGTTCTTGCAGACACGAACGCAAGCGATTATAGTTCTTTGTATTATTGCCAACCTCTTTCGTTATGCTATCTTTATAGTTAATAATAAAAGTCACAAGGTTATTGTAATCAATCAGCCCCATCAGAGAAGAACCGTTATTATTGAGTTTCATTCTCTGCATCTGCCAACTATTCTTCTTGCGCTCATTATCCATGCGACGTTCAAAGTCAACATCCCATGAAACACTATCCTTGCATTCACGCTCTATTACGCTGACGGCATAAGGACGCATTGCATCCAAAAACAGGCCAAGTCCACGCTGTAGTTTCTCTCTATCCATAGTCTTTCAGTTTTTAATCTTCAAAATCCAATGTTCCAACTGTTGGTACAGTTGTTTCCTTACACTTTTGCCTATACATTTCAGCACCTGCCAATAGACCTTTTGCAGCCTTCAAATCATTTCCATCGGGCAAATGACCTTGCAGAAAGTCCAATAATCGCCATTGTGGCGAATCACTCTGAGGACATAATTCTCGCACTAACTTTAATATCAGCGTGTCGTCTCCACCCAGATAGGCAAGCATCATCCTGTGAACTTGTGAAATCAAGTAGTCTGTAGGCTGAGTACCCCAGTTCCGGTTTGCGCCTACATGTTCTTCAGCTGTCGCCAAATGCTGTTTGTTACCATCAGTAATCAGTAACTTATCGCTTTGAAGTTGGCGAATCTCCACATTCACACCCACACGGGTATATTTGTTCACATCGTCGAAGTCACATTCCGCCATGCCATTCATCTGGAGCCAGCCACAATAGAACTTTGTTTGTGGTTCTCCTGGCACTCCTTCAAGCAATGCCTGTGCAGCACTCTCACGGGCAAACTCCAACAATTGGCCTACACTCACAGGATCACCTTCTGCTGTCTCTACCAATTTATAGTGTCCAAACACGCTTACAGCCTGACCAAAGCAAGCCGTCAGCAAGTCTGCACCTCGGAATCCAAGACCATAAAGCTTTTCTACCTCTGCCTTCACCAACTGACGGATATTATGTTTCACCTCATCAAAATCAGCAAAGCCCTTACGCTCAGATGGGCGACAAGCAACAGTGACCGAGGATTCGAGATAGGACATATCAGACTTAAGCGCCCCTTGCATCTCTGTATCCATAGGCCAAGAGCCAGTAATATTCATCCTTGCCCCTAAGATTGAATTACAAAGTGTAGTCCATGCCTCTGTACTTTGATGAGCATACATAATGCTTACCACATCACTTGTCTGGATTTCAATGGCATCAAATATCTGTGTTAGCTTATTCTGAAAATGTTTCTTAGCCTGTTCAACACTTCCAGAATGGTAATGAGCAAGAGCAGTACACTCTTCACTCTTTGGCGTCTGAGGGGTAGAAAAATTGATGGGGAACAATTCTCCAAGCGTTATTTTCAGCCATCCATAGAAGAAATCAGAACAATCAGCATACGCAATTGCATTGTAATATGGTGGATCGGTTACCACAGCTGAAATTTTCTTCGGTTCAAATTGACCTCGCTCACCACTTGAAGCATTGAAAAACTGAGCCGGGAAGTTGTTGAAAGACTCTTCCATTAAATAACGAAGAATCCAAACGAGTTGGCTTGATGCGCCACCAGAACTATTACAAAATGGCTGAGATTCTGGATAATCGAACGTCATTCCGATTGCCTGCCTTCCCATAATACGTTCCAATGTTTCTCTTTGGTTATTCCAAAAACCAAATGATGTATTGACGATGGCTATTCTATCAAACCAAAGAGCAAGTAATGAAATGATGGAATTGGAATAATCTCCAACACCTAATAATTTGGTTGCTTTACTCAAATTCTTTTCTAGTGTCGTTAGGAAGAAGAGTTGACGGTTTGAATAGATACTATTCCATTGTCCATATCCCCATCCTTCTGTACTAAAATTTTTCGTATTCTCAACAGCCATCTTTCCCTGTGGAACCAAGCTTAGATCTATTGCTTGCTCAGAAATATTCCTTTCATCTTCTGTTGGTAAACGATAATTCTTACCACTATCGTCACCTTCCACCACTGCGACTAACTTTGATTTAGGATGTTGCCTAAAGAACGACTCTTTTACTTTTCGCATTTCTGTTGTACTTCCACAACAAGGACAAGTGAAAGAAGTTCGAGAAACCCACCCGTCAGGAGCCTTTCCTTTAGCCAGTTCAAAATCCACATCGTTTCCGTTCACAATAGGTTTCAAGTATATTTCTTTCTTAGGCTTCTTTACAAGGTATAACTGACGCATAAGCGGCACTTCAGCACCACATGAAGGATTTGAACATTTTGCAGTGCGCACCCAAAAGTAAGCTATAGGCTTGTTACCTTTTTCATCAGCAGGGTATAGATAACCAACCTCCTTTTCCGTTTCTACTAAAATCTTTTTAGCATAGAACTCAACATCGAAAGCAAGACGATTAGGTATATGATAGCATCTTCCATCAAAGGTAATACCTCGTTCATCTTCCTGCGCCATTTTGATACCTTCTTCGCCATAGAGTTTTTCAAATTCCTCTTTACTATATACAATAGGCTTACCATATTTTTGTGGGAACTCAGCAGAACCACGCTCAATGATATGGGCCACAGGGTTGATGTCGTTACCAAAGCTACGACAGCCTAAACGTGCTGCTTCAAGCGGTATAGCACCACCACCAGCAAAGGGATCGAATACTGATGGCATTTCATTTTGGAAAGCATCAATAGCAGTCTGTAGTTCAGTCTCACGCTGTTTGACTTTCTCCGTTTCTATATGACGGTCTTTTAGTTCATAGAGAGCTTTCTCTGCTTCTGGAATCGCATCATAGAGTCGATTGAATTCTGCATGCAGTTCTTCCCATGTAGCATCAGATCTTTTGTCACTCTGATAAGCTACGAAAATCAATTCTCTGGCTATACGAAGAACCTTTGGATTGTTTTTGTTCTCCCATTTAATAAGTGACCAATCATCCAATTGTTCCTTTGGCGATGTTGATTTGCCTGCAATCATATTCGCCTGACAAATGTCAGAGAACTTGCCTATAAACATCATCAGGCGATTGCGACGGTTGTCCTCCATTTCGTCCACGATGCTGGTATAGGGAATATCCTTGTATGGCTTATAGTGCAGTTTGCCTAAGCCTGTATTCAGCAGCATCTCTACAGCATAATTGAAAGCTTCAGGACAGTTCTCGTCCAATGGGTCTGGCACCAAACTGGCAAAAACGACGGCACGACAAACGGGCAATGGCCTACGTGCCCACCACAAATGCAGGGTGCTGATATGTCCATGACGAATACTCTTGTCACGTACGCTTTCTGCTGATATTTCCTTGATGGGCAATGCCACCTCTATGAGTTTCTTTGCTTTCATAATTCGTTTGTTTTATGCTGCCATTCCTCCAAAGGGAGATAGAACTGAATGCCTTTGGTCTTTTGCTCAAAGGTCATCCGATGGGCAGGATCATTGATAATATTGAGTTGCGGATTGGTTTTGCAATTGGTGACGATATATAGCCAGGCTTTGATGCCAAGTTGAGCCAGACGGTTCATCTCATTCTCAGACAGCATCACACCATCTGTACCAGCGCGACCCTTTACTTCGATGTAGCGTTTCTGACCTTGGGCATCGATGCTTTTCAGGTCGTAGCCTACGTTGTCTTTCGATACATCTTCTGTCGTGCGGCCATTGGCCTTTTCATAGTCAATGGCTGTCAGCATGGCAATAGCTTCCACTTCGTCATCACGGCTCATGCCATAGGTGTGCTTGTATTCTACCTGATTCAGGGGTACAACGTATGCACAGCCTAAAACCTCTGGGGCTATTGGGAAGAGTTCTGTACCCTCATCCAATTCCTGTAGGCGTTCCGTCTTGCGCTGTTTCAGCTCTTGCAGTCTTGCTTCTTTGGCAACGAGTTTCTGCTGTACTTTCTCATCATCAGCCATGAAGACTTTTCCTTGCAGTTCGTTGATTTCACTTGTTATATCTATGATAATCTGCTGGAAGGCAGACTGCAAATATTCTCTACGACGGGCTGTGTCTTCTTCTACCGTCTGCTGAGTCTGCACGAAAAGGGGTTCCGTAATATGGTCGTATGCCCAGCTTACCACTTCGTCTTCATTGACAATATCGGGAGGGGTAATCTCTTTGGCAAAAGCAGTTGGAGGACAGAGGTCTAACAATTTTGCAGGCGATGTCTGGCGGAATTCACCATCCTGCTGGCAAACAAGTGACAACAGTTCATTAGCCACATTAGGTTCACCATCCTGATTGGTTGTGTTGTCATGTATCTGGTTCTTCACGAAATAAGCAAAATAAGGATGCTGGTCTTCAGGAGAAACCAAGACGGTACCTTTCAGCATCTCATCATGGAAGAGATCACTCACTACATCTACCAAACTATCAAACAGGGCATTACCTGGATTGATATAGTGTGCACGTCCGTATGCTGCCGTTGAACTCTGATACTCCAAGAACAATTGTTTGTCGAAGAAGAAATAGAGTTGCGTTAAATTCTCCGCATAGATATTATATTTCTCCTTCAATCGCTTCACAATCACATCAGGAATCACATCTATCTGATAGATGCCATCAGAAAGTTCACGATACTTTCCTCCTAAGTATTGAAAAGCCCTCTCAAAAAACAGCCGGATATAAATAGGCTGCAAGCGACGCTCGTCACTATCCTCTTTCAATAGACGGGCTTCCTTGTAATCAACAACGGAATGAGCCATTGCCTTACTTTGCTCATCAATACTCTTTTTGAAAATAACACTTAATTCTGTTGGTGTTTTATCAATAAATGCATCAAGATCACTCTCATGTCCATTCAACACTGAGTCAATGATACAATCCAAAGAAACACCTTTGAGTACATCCTGAATCACATCATAGACACGGTCATCACCCAACTGATCTCTGATAATATCAAGTTTCGTCAGGAGTTTTTTTAGCACCTGACCTTCACGGGTGTTATCAGCCACCATGTTGAACACCAACACATCGTTCTTCTGACCATAACGGTGAATACGTCCCATACGCTGCTCCAAACGATTGGGGTTCCAAGGAATATCCCAGTTGATGAGCAAACGACAGAATTGGAGATTGATTCCTTCACCTGCTGCATCCGTACAAATCAGTATCTGTGTATCTGGCATCATAAACTGGCATTGCGATTGGCGACGCTCATCCACGGACATACCGCCATGAATGGTGGCTACCGTATAACCATTATTATGCAGTCGCTCCTGTAAATACAATAAGGTGTCTTTATGCTCTGTGAAAATGACCAACTTCTCACCATTAATCACACCTTCTGATGTCAGAAGATGTTTTAGTTCTTTATATTTCTGTTCTTCCTGTTGTTGGTTATACAGGGAATCAGCCATCAAGTATAGTTCCTTCACTTCCTGCGTCTCAGCCTTTATCTCGTTGGGACTTTTCGAAGTGGTGAATAGCTTCAGTTTCTTGGGGTCAGAAAGAATGTTGTCCAAGGCTTCACGCTCATCATCTTCCAAATCATCGAGGTCGTCGATGTCGATATCATCAAAGTCTTCTAACTTGATTTTCTGCTTCCACAAAGACGGATTCCGCTCTAAGTCATCAGTAAGCCCCTGCAGAGCAATCCAACGTTTCTGTAAGGTGTTGCGTATTGCATAGATACTACTCACCAATCTGCGCTGCATCACTTGGAGGGCCAATGACACATGAATGTTTTTGGTTTGAGCAGCTTCTTCCTTACGCTTCGTCAGATACTTAGTTACAGCATCGTAGAGTCGCTTCTCGTCTGGTGTCAGATTATAGCTAACGGTCTTGGTGAAGCGTTTCTTGTATAGTGGATTGCCATCCCAATCCTTCATATCCTCCTTCAAACGACGGATGAAGAATTTATTGGAGCCTGTCTCTGAAAGTTCACGCACACGTTCTGTAGCCAAATCTGCTGTGGCAAAAATATCTTCATCCAACAATTGGAGCAGTCGCTTGAAAGTGTCTCTTCTTCCACGATGTGGTGTGGCTGTCAATAACAGGATATGCTCACACTGCTGCGCTAAGACATGAGCAGCTTCGTAGCGCTTCGATTTATAGATCTTTTCTCCGTATTCGTAAGCAGAGAGTTTATGTGCTTCATCGAAAATCACCATATCCCAACTGGTCTTCGACAGGACATTCATAATGTCCTCGCGACAGATGAAATCTATACTGGCAACGATGCGATCATTATTCTGGAATACTGTTGGTTCTGAGGAAAACACGCTACGATTTACCAATTTGAAGGGAATGTTGAACTTTATGTTCATTTCATCTTCCTGCCATTGTTTGGTCAGACCTCCAGGCGTAATAATCAAGACGCGCTCCACATAATGGCGCAGCATCAGCTCCTTCAGAAGAAGTCCTGTCATAATAGTCTTACCAGCACCAGTGTCATCTGCCAACAAGAAACGAATCTTTGGCTGTGGAAGCAGGAACTTATAGACAGCTTCTACCTGATGTGGCAAAGGGTCAACAACGCTACAATTGATGGCAAAAAGCGGATCAAACTGATAGGCAGATTTGATTCGCTCTGCTTCAGCATAGAGTACAAAACGCTGAGGATCGCCTTTAAAGTTAAACTCACCTTCGTTTGTCAGGATTTCAAGTGCATCAATTTGTTCGGCAGTCAATATTCTGCTACTATGCTTTCCGCTGTTTATACCCATGTATTCAACTGAGAACTTTGAGACAAGTTTCTTCAACTTGGTAATCTCAACAGCCTCAGAGGGAATGAGGTTCTTTACTATATTTCCAATTTCTATCATCATTCTCGTAGCTTAAACAGTTGTAATCTGTTTTGAGTCCATAGATATAAGGTAGTTTTTGTATTCGCGTACAATAAGCTCGCGGATGTCCACTTCCAACAAGTCTGAAATCTTTAGTAAGCTGCCGAGATCTGGCTGAGAAGAGTTGGTACACCATTTTGACACAGTAGATGGTGTAACGCCCATCTGCTCTGACAGCCATTTGTTTGTGCGTTTCTTTTCAACAAGAACCACCTTAATTCGATTTAGATCTTCCATTACTTTATAGTTTTAATGCCACAAAGATAGTGAATTTATTTCAATTTTTCGCATTTTTGCTTAAATTATAACGCAAAATCAATCACTTTTATGTTTTTTTACGAGTTTTATCAAGCAAAGAATATCAATCACACACTAATGGATGAAAGAATGTGACGTTCTACAACGCCAAAGGCTAATTTGAACAGCTTCGACTTTGGTCTCCCCACCCAGAGCCATGTTCCATCCCACCATTGACTCCTTGCTGTCTCATCAGCAGAGCCGAAGGGACAGCCGGAAACAATGGTGGGAGTATGGGCGAGGACACATGTGTCACGACGTGAAAATCTACGGCAGGGTATCTCCGGCAGGCTCCGAACCTTCTGCTGTAGATTTCCAGTTCATGCCACAAGAGTCCTCCTAATGCCCATACGGTGGAACATCTGCTCTTTCCCGCCCTTTAATTACTGCATTGAAATCTAATACGACTATCTCAGTTCAAATACACATTTTCGATGGGCAAAATACGTGACTACCATTTTTATAGTTCTGGTGGCAGGAAAAAACTGGAGGTATTCGATATGGGCTTTACATTGGGCATCAATGAATTGTTTTGTTCCTCTGTTAGCACAGATGGCAGGAAATCCATAATCCCTTTCGCATTAGGGTCTTGTATATACACTTTTCTCAGACTGCCCATGTTCTCGAAGAGTTGCCTGTCAATTTGACGATTGAAGAAAGGGAATGTGTAACCGATTACAATAAGTACTTCTGCATCGCTCAGTTTCTTGAAAAGCGGTGTGCTCATTTCATCAAAACCAGCTTCATCCCATGCAAAATGCATTTCCAGAGAACCGTCACTTGTATAACCATGTTCAGCAAGAATGTTGTATTGGTTGAATATACGGCGAATGATTCCAGTTTCTTTGTCTTCCATGAGTGTCCGCGATTCGATATGGCTATTGCCATAATAATTGGCAGAACCATTGATTTTGAACACCTTTGCATTGGGAGAAGAATTAAGGGGATCTCCTGCAACGTAGGTTTTTAATCGCCCATTTTGATACTCATCATAGGCTATATCAAGCTGAATGTCGTAGTTCCAGGTCATTATTAGTATGTTGTCAGGAATCTCACCGTTTCTATTCACGATGTTAGCAAAGAATGTGTCATAACGCTTGTCATAGGGGTGAATGACTTGTTCAATGAGAAAGAAGGTACTCAATAAGAATTTTAGACGAGAATATGACTGGGCTTCACACCTGATGTGAAGTTTTCGGGCGAAAGTATCGATGGTCGCGTGTTTAGCACAATTTTCTTTTAGCCAATTGAAATCTTCAATCAGGCTGGGCTTTAATTCTTCCACAGAGCTTTTCTTGTCGAGGAATTCTACTATTGTGGTTTTATCAGTCTCACGTTCAACTTTGAGCCAGTCTATCACCACATTCAATTCGTCATTGATTTCCTTAACTATAGGTAGTCCTTCAACAATGAGGCTTTTTGTACCAGCTGGTGCCTCTTTGTGTCGGATGCCATAGCTGGCTCCTGCTCCTAATAGATATACAACTTTGCTCATAAACTTATCATAACTGTTTTCACTGGGCAAATATACGAAGAAAATTCCGTATTTCTGTTAAACAGCTGTGGAAATACACATAATTTAAGAGGATGTGCTGTAATTGCTAAAGCACATCCTCATAGAAAATAACTGTAACGGTCGGTCGTTACGTTGGTAACCTTACCTTTCGGTCATACTACAGGAGAGTGGTATCACTTCCTGCGAAGAGCCATCAGAAGCAAGATGATCTGAAACATCAACTCTAAGGACTCTGCTGAGAGATACAGATGTAGTTCCATGTCTTGTTTTGTTTTTGCGTTACTGTCATGGGGCTTTCCCACAATCTGAAGGAAAGATAAACAGTGGACTTTTGAAAGTCAAGGGCACTTTTGTACATCGTCGCTCAGATTACTATCTCCTTGTCTTATTAAGGACGTTTCGCATATTCTATCTATCCAACACAAAACTAACCCATACGGTGGAACATCGGCTCTTTCCCGCCCTTTTTATGACTGTTTAGAGCAAATTACAAATTTTCTTGGTTTCTTGTTTTCTTGAAAATACTGACATCTATAAACCTATTTCTCAACGGGGACTGTCTGTCCCCACGGCGAAGCCTTCCCCTGAGTGTTTTTAGTGGTATAGATTATTATATAAACTCTTTCTTCACTCGCTGTACGGTACTGATTCCCTTACCCGATAATTTGGCCACGTCACGGATGGCATACCCCTTCTTTAGCAAGGTGATGACTTCTTTATACTCTTCTCGCTTCTGCTCTGTGGTTTTCGTGGAACCAGGCTTCCGTCCCAATCGTCCTCCTTTGGCTACATATTGTTTCCGACCAGACTGTAAGCGGAAGGTGATGTTCTCACGTTCCAGTTGCGCACAGGTCGATAGTGTAGCCAACATGATTGGCGCGAACAACGATGGTTTGCCATCGTCACCCAACAAGTTGAACTGTTCCTTCTGGATATAGAGGTTGATGCCACAGTCCAGCAGTTGCTTGACAGAGGCAAGAACCTCAAACGCATTACGACCCATCCTTGACAGCTCGCTGACAAGGAGAGTTGAAATGTGATTCTCCTTGCAATACTCAAGGGTTTGGCATAACACAGGACGCTCTTCATTCTTCTTAGCGCCTGAGATATGCTCTTCAAACACCTTTCGGACTTCCATCTTCTTATACAGAGCATAGGCCGACAAGTCCTTTACCTGTCGGTCTGTGCTCTGTCTGTCACCTACGCTACTCACACGAGCGTAGATTACCGCTGTTTTCTTCTCCATTTGTATTCAAATAATGTTTGTGTTCAAAAAAGTCTGTAAAGGCTTTATCTGAACACGCCCATTTTATATTCACCATAATCAAAGACTTAATCGAATACACCATCAGTCAGGTTCATGACCTCAATTCTGCTTTCAAGACTCACTTTTGCATAGACCTGGGTACAGGTAGTACTCTTATGACCGAGTATCTTACTGACCGTAGAGATGTCGGCACCAGTGGAAATCGCCAAACTTGCAGCCGTATGCCTGCTGCAATGAAAAGTAATGTCCTTGTCCTCTATGCCAGCCTTTTCACATACCCGACGGATTAAGGTTGCAACCCAATCTGGTTTCTTCGACAACGGGAAGATGATACCATCCTCCCCGGCATCACCACGCTCAGGCAGAAGTGAGAGAGCCATTTCGTTCAATGGCACAGTAACCCAATTCTTGGTTTTCTGCTGACAGATCTGCACACACAGACCATCCCCAAGAGGTTTGATGTCGCTCCATCTGAGTCTTCTCATGTCCGATAGTCTCAGTGCCGTGAAGCACGCAAAGCCAAAAGCCTTTTGTGCAACCCGCTCTGAGCCTTCTTCTATTTCAACACGTAAGAAGTTCTCCAGCTCTTCAGCAGTAAGGTATTCCCGATGGGTGTCAGGTACAGGAAACTTCTCCAGACTTGATAGCCCACCAACGGGATTGCATGGTATTAATCCCTCACGATAAGCCCTATTGAACATGGAATTGACAGTCTGGCCGAACAGCATCAGCGTGAATGGCGAGAGTTTCCCGTCATTCTGCTTTATCTGGTCGGAGTTACGATAACTGTTGCGCATGTAGTCATACAGTCCGCTGATGTGTTCCGTCTTGACATCTTTAAGGAGTAACTTTTCGTAGTTATTCTTCTGCAGATACTCGTCAATACGCTTGCTGACAACCTTTTTATGGTCTATCTGTTTCTTGACATTACCCTCTCTGATGGCATATTCTACGTTATCCCTGGCCCATTGTTGCCAAGTCATAGTCTTAGCACGTTCATCCACCTCCTTATTGGGATCATCCTTCATGTTCAAGAAGGATGGTGGATTTAGTATTCGCTCGGAACGGATGGCCTGTGCCTTGGCATATGCTTCCTTATTGAGCTTCTTTGCACCACGGAAACTTTCAGGATAGATGGTGATGTGCAGGTTCTCACGCTTACGAAATCCTGTCTCGTAATATTCCAGATATAGGGTCTTGTTACCTGAAGTCTGGGGTCTTTCTTTGATAGTAACTTGCATAGCTGATTACATTTAATACATTGTCTTCAATGTGTACACCTTATACATTATATTATATGTATACATTATATACCTATATTATATAGCCTCCTTGAACATGTTGTTGACGAGGTTCATCGTATCAATCTTGCTTTGGTCAACG
>Ga0326512_10000577_pt1 | contig 32222 bp, 50 predicted proteins | sample 1_2617_0518_D_FD_203652 | JGI IMG/M metagenome (GOLD analysis project Ga0326512, IMG submission 203652) | Bovine rumen microbial communities from UC Davis, California, United States - 1_2617_0518 | ecosystem: Host-associated > Mammals > Digestive system > Stomach > Rumen | place: USA... | reverse complement strand
TATAAAACAGAATATTGTATATTATGCTGAAAAGGTAGGTGGTAAAAATGAATGAAAAATATACTATAGAAGAATTATTAGATAAAATAGCAGAGTTAGAATTAGAAAATGAAGAATTAAGAGATAGATTAGCATGGGAGATACAGGATAAAGAAGATAACTATAAGCCCTTAACTCCTAGTGAATTAATTGACTGGAGTGAAAGGTGGTAAAATGAAACAAATATTAGGATTTATAAGTATTATGTTAATAGTATTATTGTTTGGATTTGGTTTAGGATATGCTTTTAAAGAATCACAGACAAAAGATATGGAAAAAGTAATACTACAGAAATATTGTAATAAGTATGGAGGGTGGATGTGTGAATAATAATAAAATAACTGACAAACAAAAGAAAGTTATATTAAATAATCTGGATTTGTTAGAAAATTGGCAATTAGAAGAAATTATAGAAATGATAGGTATTGATGATTTAGATAAAAAATATGCAAGTGAATTAATAAAAGATATTTTCGAGGTAGAAAAAGAACTTGCCGGTACATCTTATGAAGATATTTGTTAAAAGGCAGGTGAGTAATTATGAATAAAGAAGAATTAATTGAAGTATTAAGGCAATTTGATGAAAAAAGAGTTGAAGAATTACCAGAAAAAACAAGAAATATATTTTATGCAATAATGGAAATTGCAGATGAAAGAGATGAATTGAAAAACATAATAAATGAAGCAAAAGAAGAATGTAAATCAGTAATAGGTAATCCTGAACATACAATAGTTAGTAAAAATGAATTGATGAAATTAATGTTAGATACATTAAACAAAGGAGATAAAAATGAATAAAGAAGAATTTATAGGTAAATTACAAATGGTATATGTAGGAGATAGAAATGCTTTTAATGAAATAGTAGAGGATAATCAAAAATTAAAAAACGAAGTAGTATATTCTAAAGTAGAAATAGATAGATTAAATAAAGAGTATGAAAGAATATACAATGAAAATTGTAAATTAAGAGAAGAACACAATATAACAGATATCAAGTTATTAGATGAAAATAATAGATTGAAAAATATAATTGATGAATTAGAAAGCTATTTAGAACAACAATGGTTAGAATGGAAAGGGGACTATGATGATGGAATTGTTGCTATGGCTATTGAAGACAAGAATGTTTTAGATAAACTAAAAGCATTAAAGGAGAATAAGTAAATGAATATATTATTAAATATGTTATTAGCAATAGGAATAATAATATTAGGATTAATTGGTTTACTAACCATAATAGTATTAATAATTATGATTATAACAGTTATACAAGGAATATCAGAAAAGGAGAAATAAGTAAATATGAGCGAAGAAATAAAATTTGACCATTTCAAAGATATAAACGAATTATTAGAACATATTGATTTATGGTATAGAGAAGATGATATAGAATATACAAGATGGTTTGGATTAGAAGATTTACATATTTTGAAAATTTATATAACATCTTTACAACAAAAAGTAGAACAATTAGAAAACATAAGAAAAGAAGCTATGGAATGTATTGAAACAGATAGCATTGAAATAAATACAAAAGAATATGGAAATTTAACAGTTATAAATAGTGATGATTTATTAAACATATTAAACAAAGGAGATAATAAATGAAAACATTAGAAACAATAACGACTATATGTGGGTGTTGTGCTATTATAATTGCTTCAATAATAGCAGTAATCTTATTTATAGGATTAGTAATATTATTAATTGATGAATTTAAAGATAGAAGGAGATAAAAATGGAAAGTAATATATATAACTATGAAGTAATAAAATCAATGATGAAAAGTCCTAAACAAGACTTATTACCAAATGATGTATTGATATATAAAAACGGTGAGAAAGCAGTATTATATGAACAATACTTCTGGATGATATTAAAGTTTTATGATGATAATTTAAATCATATTTATAATGATGATTATACAATTATAGAAGTATTAAGACCACATTATGAGAGAATATATGATAGAGAGAAGGTTAAAAAGAAATGAATAAAGATATGATGAGAAACCTACTAGATGATATGATTTTGGAAGAAAATTTTTATAAAAATAAAGATAGAATTAAAGAAATAAAATATTTAATATTTTTAAAAAGTGAAATGATATCAATTCTTAAAAAGGATATCAAAAATCTACACATGGAGCTCCAATCAAATCAAAAAAGCAAGGCTTATGAAAGGAAAAGATAAAATGAACTATAAAGAAATTGCAAAAGGCTTAAATCAAGCTATCACAGGGGAAAAGTTTGTTAACAAAGATACAGATAAGTTTATTTATGCTAGTTTATCTCAACCTCCTATAAGAATAATAAATAAAAATAATAGTGATGATGAGTTAGATTTTACAGTGGAGTGCCCTAATTGTGGCAGACACGTAAATTATGGAACAGAGATCTTTATGGTATCAGGTCATATTTATTGTTCTAAGGAAGATTGCAAAGAGGAAGTTTACAAAAAATGGAATATAGAGAAATAGCAGATAACTTTTTTAAGCAAACCTGTGATATGATAGCTTTTGAATCAAGAGAAGAGTGGCTTAAATTACGTATGAAAGGTATAGGAGGTTCTGATGTTAGCTCTATAATGGGACATAATAGATGGAGAAATAGAAAAGAAGTATATAGAAGTAAGTATGTACTTGACCCTGAAATAACTAATGATGCTATTGAGTTTGGTAATGCTTTTGAACCTATTATTAGAGAATCATTTGCATATAAATATAGAAATGTCTATGAAACATTGGATTACAAAGATACAATGTTTAGAAATATATTTATACCATATTTTCAAGCAAGTTTAGACGGTGTGTTAGTAGAAAAATCAACTAATAGTGTTGGTATATTAGAAATTAAAACTACACAAAATAAAAAATCTAAATGGTATTATGAAGACGGAAGTAAAGGTGTCCCTCAGGAATACATAGACCAAGCTATACACTATTTCATAACAACTAATGCAGATTTTGTAGTATTCTATGCTTTAGTGAATTATGATAGAGATGATATTGATAGAGATATGGAGTTCTTAAAACCTAGAAGAATAAATAGAGAAGATGTTTTAGAATATAAACAAGAAGTAGAAAAAGAATGTATAGATTTTTGGGAAAATTATGTTAAAAAAGGTATTGAACCTAAAAATTTAGTTGTTTTTTAAGGAGGTTAGTGTGTTATTTAAAGATAAGTATAATTTAAAATATAAGACACTTAAACACAATAATAAATATTATTTAGTATCAGTAAATAGGGGCAACGACCATAATACTTATTATAAAGTGCAAGTGTCAGGAAAAGAAAATGTGTTTAAATATATAAGAAATAATAATTTAACAGTGATAAAGGAGGAGGAAGAAAATGAAAGTTAATAATAATCATATTGCATTTCTAAGAGAATATGAAAAATTATGTAATAAATATAAAATGGGTATAGATGGTTGTGGTTGTTGTGGTAGTGCTTTTTTAACAGATTGGACTAGTGGTAATTTTGAATATAGCAACGACTTGAAATATATTACCTATGAGTATTCTGAAAAAAAAGTTTTAATTAACGATAAAACTATAGATGAACTTGAAAAGGAGGTAAATAGATGAAACATTATTATTTAATATATCAATATCATGATTTATTTATGAGAGAATTTTATAAAAAAGAAGAATTAGATAATTATTTAAGAAGCTTAACAGAAGTGTATAAAAATGATCCTGATTTTATATTTAGAGTTATATATGGGGAAGATTATGAGGAGGAAAATTATGCTTAATGAATTAGAGAGACCAACTTTAAATATTTCATTAGATTTAGATATTCCTAAAATGGAACCTTTAAAACATGATTTAGATAAAGTTGAAATATTTGCTAAAAAACTTGATGAGTTTTACAGAGATGCTATAGAAAAATCAGATGATTTAGATATAAGACTTGTAAAACAAGAAAGAACTAAAGTAAGGAAGGTGATAAAGACTATAGAAGATAATAGAAAGGCTATGGTGAAAGCCTATAAAGAGCCCATTAAAGATTTTGAAGATACTTCTAAAAGAATTGAAAAGATTTTAAAAGGTACTGACGGTATGATGAAGGAATTAGTTGATGCAGACAAAGCAGCTAATGAAGATCCGTTTGGCGGACTATCGGTAGATGATAAGACTTATAGAGTTACATTTAGTTCATCATTTGAAAATTATTTAAAAGTTAGAAAATATTTAGAAAAATTAGGAATTATTGTGAAATTAGAGGAGGAATTATAAAATGACAAAAGTAAATTTAAAAAGTAAAATTAATGAAATTAGATATGAATTATCAAAGAAAATGAATAAGAGTGGAAAGAATGATTATAGTAAGTATGATTACTTTCAATTAAAAGATTTTATGCCACAGGCATTAGAATTATTTAATGATAGAGGGGTTTATACAGAATTTTGGGTTAGTAAGGACAAATATGAGTTACCAAGTAAAACAACTATTAGTAGAACATTTAACGAAAATGGAGAAATTGCTACTGAAACAGAAATTAAAGAAGAAAATTTTGAATATAAAGAGTTTGCACATTTATTAGCAGTTAATTTAGATGATGAAGATGACACAATAGAACTCACTAAAGAAACAGCAGAAGTTAGATTACAAGCTGCACAGCCTATTCAAAATTTAGGTGGTAAAACTACATATATGAAAAGATATATGTATATGGATTTATTAGAAATTAATGAAAATGATAAAGTAGAAGAAGAAACTGGTAAACCTGTTAAAGTGGAAACTAAAACAACTACTAGAAAAACAACTAAGAAACCTGCTGTATCCACAGTAAGTACTAAGGCAGAAGTTGCACCAGCTAAAATAGAGATACCAGAAACAGACACATACACTGCTGGAGATCCTGTTGAACAAGTTGATGCAAGTGAATTAATGTCAATGGAAACTAAAATTGAATTAGCTAATAAAATTAAAGAGTTTGGGGGAGACCCTAGAAAAGAGATAGTAGAAATTGCTAAAGAGTTAGGTACTGATGTACCATTATTAAAAGAGTCTGATAAAGACACAATATTAAATATGATAGAAAATAGATTAAGTTAGGAAAAGGAGAGATAATATGTTTAATCATGTAATATTTAAAGGAAATTTAGTAGACAATGTAAAAACATCACAAAATGCACAAGGAAACTTAAGTGCTTTTGGAAAAATTGGAGTTTATAATGGGAAAGATAAAAATGGAGAACAAAGACAATCAATGTTCTTTGATATAGTAGCTTTCGGAAAAAATGCTGAACAATTAAGAGATTTAGCACAAAAAGGTACATCTATAGTTGTATCAGGAAGATTAGAAGAAGATACAACAGTATCACAAACAAATGGAAAAACATATGTTAATAAAAGAATTGTATGTGACAATGTAAGTGTATGTGTTAGACCACAACAAAATAATAACTATGCTGCACAACCTCAATATACACCTGGATATGCTGCACCACAACCTGCTTACCCAACATCAGTACAAACTGCAGCATCACCATGGTAGGAGGTAAATTATGGATCCATTAATAGTAGTGGAACATTTAGACTATGAAATAATAGATGTAAAAGCTTATATTAAAGAAAACAATGAAGTATATACAGTTGTTGAATATTGGAAAGATAATCTGCCAATGCGTAGAACTTTTATAAATTATTTGAAGGAGGAAAACAATGAAACTATTTAAAGAATCAAAAAGGCAACCTATTAAGTTTACAAATTTTAAATTTATAGGGGTTGCTAAGAATTATGCTAATATATGTTATTATTATAAAGAATTACCTAGAGATAACTTTGAATTAATGACACTTAATATAGAAGTAACAAAAAGAAAACCAGAAGTAGGAGCTGGAACAAATGTTAAAGTTATTGATCCTTTTATGGCTACTTATTTATATGCTATAAAAAATGATTTAAAAATAAATGATAGAAAAGAATTTGTTTCTGGTGTAATATATACAACATTTAGTGATTTTGAAGAAAAGACACAAAAAGATATGATTAAAAAGTTTAATTCTGCTGTGCCTAAAGAAATAAAAGAATTTGAAAGTTACAAAAAAGCAAAGAAAGAAGGATTTAGTCTACTTTATTGTAGTAATGATGAAAACAAAGACAGGTCTTTTGGTGTTGTTAACCTTGTTATGGTAAAAGACGAAAAGATTGTAAGTAAAGATGAAAGAATTGATATTAATAGTGCTTACACATATTTCAAGCCATTGAAGTTTATGGTATCACCTATGTATTTAGCTGGTAAAACTAAAGAAAAATATATAGAGATAGATTTACAAGATGTTATTGTAGACCATGACTTACTAATCTAATAGAAAGAAGGGAACTATATGAAATTACATTTTTTTGAAGATTATGTTAAAGAAATGTTTAATAGGTCTAAAATAGATACAATGTTCCCTGATGATAAGGGCAATATTAAAATGTGTTGTCCTTTTCTTCACACTAAAAAAGAGTTTGATGGAAACACTTGGGAAGAAAAAACTGTAGAATATTATGAATCAATACCTAGTTCTAGTATTAATTTAGAAATGAGAGCTTTTCATTGTTTTACTTGTAATAGGTCTTTTAATGAATTAGAATTTGCTCAAGAAATAACAGGTAAAGACACTGAAAGTTTAATAAGAGAGTATACAACTAAAGAGGAATTAAAAAATGATACAATTAATTGGAATGATTTACAACATAAAGCTCTACTTGATAATAAAGAGGTTTTACAGAAATTATATGAACTAAAAATAAATGATGATACTATTGAAAAACTTAGTTTAGGATATATTACTAATTGTTTAGCTACTCCTGTGTTTAAAAATGGGCAGCTTATAAATATAGCACGTTATAATATAAATAAAATACCAAATAAACCTAAAAACGAGTATAACAAAAACGCAAATACTGGTGATATTGTGCCATTTGATATTTGGAAAAATGACTTTAATGATACTATTATATGTGAAGGAGAAAAGGATATGATAGTAGCAAGAAGCCAGGGTTATAATGCTATTACTTTAACAGGTGGTGCACAAGCAAATATTCAAAAAGATTATTTAAAATATTTTAAAGATAGAAAAGTTTATATTTGTTATGATAATGATGATGTAGGGAAACAAGGTTCTATAAAAAGATACAAAGAATTAAAAGAATATTGTGATGTTTATATTCTCGATTTATCAAAAATTTGTGTATTAAATAAAGAAGATATTACTGATTTCTTTGTTAAATATGGAAAGACTTCAAAAGATTTTGAAAATATTATGAAAGATGCATGTAAACCTACAAATGAAGAACTAAACAAAATAAAAGAAAAAACTGAACTTAAAATAACAAAAATTGAAGATAATATAAAGAATAACTGTTTTAAAAAATATTTAAAATCAACTTTACAAATTGTTGCAACTTGTACAGAAACTTATGCAGTTCCTGAATATGCTATATTCAAACCTAAAGAAGGCGTTGATGATGAAAAAGTAGCAGCTTGGTATTTATCTAGTTCACATGAAACTTTTTTAGAATTAATGGAAGGAACAGTAAAAACAAGGGATATACCGAGTACTATTGCTGGCATGATAAGGTTAGATAAAAATTGGAATAAAAGTCTTAAAGTTGACTTAGGAACATTACAATCAATTTACAAAGTATCAGTTACAGATATTGCGTTAGAAAATGATGATAAAGCTTCTGAGTTTACTATAGATTTATATTCTAAGGTGCCTTTAGATATTGGAAGTATTTATGAGATTACTTATAGGTTATATCCTCACCCAAAACAAGGTAGAAAAATAATAGCCATAGCAAAAGATATTAAACAAACTTCTTATGATTTTGACACTTCTAATATAGAATATCAAGAAAGTTTAAATTTATTTAAACAAGATAGTTCAATAGAATCTAAAATAAATGATTTATATGAGAGTGCAAAATGTCATATTGCTCCATACTTGAATAAAGATATATGGTTTTTAATGGATCTTGTATTTAATTCACCTTTAGATATAATTTATAAAAATAAAATGAGGGGAGCTTTAGATGTGTTTGTACTTGGTGATACAAGAACAGGTAAATCAGAAACATCAAAAGCATTAAAACAATTATATGATTTCGGAGAAATAGTACCTTTAAAAACTGCAACAGTTGCTTCTCTTATTGGAGGTACCGATGATAAAATTAAAAAAACTAAATTAGGGGTTATTCCTAGACATCATAAAGAATTAATTGTTATGGAAGAATTTAGTGGTGCTCCTATGGATTTTATAAAAACATTAACTGAAATAAGGTCTAGTAATATGGTTAAAATATACAGGGTTGCTGGTGATGTACAGGCTCCTTGTAAAATAAGAATGATTACAATATCAAATCCAATTAGTGAAAATGGGCAATTAATGACATTAAGCTCTTATCCTAATGGAGTAGAACCTATTAATGAATTAATAAAATCGCCAGAAGATATAGCTAGATATGATGCTTTTATATTATTTCCTAGAGTTGATAAACTATCAAATCCTTTTGGAACTAAAGTAAATGATGATTTGAAAATAGACCAAAAACATTATCAAATAAAAAGTAAATGGATTAAATCACTTACAAGTGATAATGTAGTTATTAATAATGATATTGGGGGTTATATATTTGAAAAAGGGATAGAACTTAACAATATATTTGAGTGTAGTTTTACAGTATTTGGAAGTGAAACTGATAAAAAAATTGCTAGAATGTCTGCTGCACTTGCTTGTATGTTATGTTCTACAGATGATTATAAAAACATAAAAGTAAAAAAAGAACATGTAGATTACATTGTTGACTTTATTAAAAGAATTTATGATAACAATGTATTTAGATTAAGAGAATTTGCAAATGAAGAAAAGTCTTATATTTTAACTGTTGATAAAGATACTAAAGAATTAGAAAAAATATATCCTAAAAATGTTACATTTATTGATTTCTTAGCTAATACATCTAAAGTAAATAGAAATGAATTAATGACTGTATCAGGATTAGGAAAAGATGATTTTAGTAAAATATTTAATTTATTAGTTGCAAGAAAGTTCATAAAATTAAGCAGAGATTTAGTATCACCAACAGTAAAATTTAGAAATACATATAGAATTATGAACAAGTCATTTAATCTTGCAGATAATTCTAATATTGATGAAGATGTGAATATATTTTAGGAGGATAGAATGGAAAATAGGAGATTAAAAGAGATAAAATTATCATTATATATAAATTATATTGATAAAGCAAAAAATAGAGAAACTTATAGTAATCTTATGAAAATATTAACTTGTGTAGCGGCTACATTAGGTAAAGAATATTTAGAATCTTTTACTAATCTTGTTAGACAATCAATTGGTGATGGATTACTTGAAGCTTCTAATAAAGAAATTGTATTAACTTGTGAAAATTATCTTAATAAAAAGAAAACTGCGAAACTTTTAGGAATTGCTAATTCAACTTTGTATTATAAATTTGGGGATTTATTAGATAGAGATATTGATGATTCTAATATTAAAGAACCTCTATTAAATGAAGAAAATGATAATATGATGATTGATTTTATGATAAATTTTATTGATAATTTTAAGTTTAAATTAGGTAAAAAAGAGCATGAATTAAAAGATAAAGAAAGAACATATGAACTTGAATTTTGGCTAATATATGATAAATTAATAAATATATTTAGAAATGTTGGGATGTGTGATAAATTTATATTTAATATTTGTAATAATTGTGATATTGATTATTCTGCTGTATCACAACTAAAAAATAATATTCATATTATAAATCGCTCTTATCCTAATTTTAGATATAATAACAGATATTTTATGCAAGAAATTGTAACGTTATATACTTATAAAGGTTTGACAAAAAGCTCAATTGGTTCAAGTATTCTTGGAAGAGATGCTTCATATTTATACAATGGTACTAATAAGAACTTTAAAGAAATACCTAAAGATGAATTATCTTGGCAATATACTCCCACAATTGATTGGGGAACTATAAATAAAGACGCAGTTTTACAATTTATTCAATTATTCCATTCCTTTATAGAATATGACATCTAAACAATTTTTATTTAATAAATTTAATTATAAGACTTTAGAAATAAAAACTCTTAATGATATAGAAAGTATGGAATGGGATTTTGCTTTAAGTAATACTAAATATTTTGCTTATGATACAGAAACAACTGGATTAAACTTTATGAAAGATAAACCTTTCTTAATAATATTTGGTTTTGATAAGAGTGTATATTATTGGGATGCTAACTTTAAAGAAGCCACTTATGCGATGTTTAAAATAGTACAGAGTACAGATAAAATGTTATTTGCACATAATGCTAAATATGATTATCACATGCTACATAACATAGGAACACCTATTCCTGATAATATAGAATTGTCTGATAGTATTACACTTTTTAGATTAATAAGTGATTGTGATGATGACTTTCAAAGTATGCGACTTGAAAAATTAGGTGAAAAATATGTAGATCCTGATGCAAAATTTGCAGGGCATGAAATTAAAAAAATGTTAGAACACATGAAAGCTGAAAGAAAAAGACTTGTATGCACTAATTATAAAGCTTTAACAGGTGAAAAGTCTTTTAAAGATGCTTGGGAAACATTCTCTAATAGAGTAAGATTTATTACAGAATATCATGAATGTTTTGATGATTATAAAGAACCTACTTATTATGATGCTTACTTGCAGGATCCTGAACTTGTTAAACAATATGCTGTTGATGATGTTGTTATCATATTAGAGTTCTTAAAAAATGTGGGTCCTTTATATGCTAAAAGGTACTGGAATTATAAAACAAACTCTATAGATACAAGAACCTGGAAAAGAGAAAATAAACTTATTAGAGGTATTGCATCTATGGAAAGAAACGGATTTAAAGTAGATGTAGATTATTTAATTAAATCCCACTATAAAGTAGAAAAATTCAAAGAAATGCTTTATAATAAGTTGTTCAAACTCACAGGCGAAACTTGGAAAGTAGGGCAGCATGCTGAGATAAAAAAATTTTTTGAAAGAAAATTTAACTTAATACTTGAAAAAAGTGATAAGAAAGCAATACAACAATTATCACATAATGATAATAAAGATATTGCTACTATTGCTAAATTAATTATTAAATTAAGAACTGTGGATAAGTGGTTATCTACTTATATAGATGGTGTATTAAATAAAATAATTGAAGTTGATGGAGAGTGGAGATTATATACATCTATAAATAATAATGGGGCTATTAGTGGTAGAGTTAGTTGTGATTTACAACAAATGCCTAAATATGCTATATATGAAACTGATGATGATGGTGATATGTTACTTGAAACATCTTTAGCTGATGATGATAGTAAGGAGTTATTCCATCCTAGAAAGTTTGTGATACCTAGTGAAGGTTATAAATTATATTTTATTGATTATTCACAAATGGAGCTTAGAATCCAAGCTAATTACACAATACTAGTGGGTCATACAGATTATAATTTATGTAGAGCTTATATGCCTTATGATTGTTATACTGTAGTGGAATTAACACATGATAAACTAGAATTTGATTATAAAAATCCTGAACATATAAAGCACGCTTATGATTGGAAGTGGTATAACAAAGATGGTTCAGAATGGAGTCCTACTGACTTACATACTAAAACAACACTTACAGCTTTCCCTGAGTTTGCTGATAAAACGGATACTAAAGAATTTAAAAAGAAATGGAGATACTTAGGTAAGAGCACAAATTTCGCTGAGATGATATTATGTTAAAAACCTTCACTTGTAAAAAGTGTGGTGATACATTTCAAAAAGAAATGAAATCATCTTATGTATGGTATTGTGAAGATTGTAGAAAGAAAAGAAATGTTGAAATAAATATGGCTGCTAAGAAAAGAAAACATCCTGAGACTGAAATAGGTGTTGGAAGTGGTAATAGTACTAGAAATAAAAGTCACTACAACCACCCATCATTTAAAACAGGAATACAGGCTTACAGAAATATTTATAAAGATGCACATAAAGATATTAAATGTGAATTATGTGGAAGTACAAAATATCTATGTGTACATCATTTAGATCATAATAGATATAATAATGATATTTCTAATCTGCAATGTTTATGTAAAAGTTGTCATCAAAAACATCACACAAAAAGAAACAAGAAAGGACAATTTACGGCGAAGTAAAACTGTGTGAACCTTAGCAAGGGTGTCCTAGAAATAGGGCTAACGAGGGAAGCCTAAGTCAGAAATGATATGGTAATCTCGTGCCAAGCCTCTTATGAGGAAGGTGTAACGACTATCGGCGATGAATGTAACCGAGTACACTGCTTATTGCTACAGTAGTGGAAGTGCACAGCAACTCAATGAGTTGAAGAAATAGTCTAGTCCTTATGGAAACATAAGGTAGTAAACGAAAAATTATGGTTGTGGTGCAAAGACTTTAGCTAGTAACCTAGATATAGACTTAGAAACAGCTACAAAGCTCTCAGATGCTTATAATAATGCTTATCCTGGTGTTATTGAATATCAAAAATCAGTACAAGCTGAATTAAATTTAAAAGGTTTTGTTACAAATTTATATGGTAGAAGATACTATCTAGAAAAGAGTACAAACTTTTATAAAGGAAACAACTATGTTATACAAGGAACAGGAGCAGATGCTTTAAAAGAAGTTGAAATTAAAATATGTGAATATTTAAAGGATAAAAAATCAAGATTTATACTACCTATTCATGATGAATTAGCTATAGAGGTAGCCCCTGATGAGGAATCTTATGTGCCTAAAGCTATAAAAGAAATGATGGAAAGTATAGGAAATACTATAAAATATTTGCCCATGGTGGCTGAGGTTGAAGCTACTGATACTAATTGGGCTGAGAAGCATGAAGTGGAGGTTTGATAGTATGAAAGTGATATGGAAAGATGTTAAAAATTTTGAAAATAATTATATGATTAGTAATACAGGTTTATTATATAGTAAGAAAGCTAAAAGAATATTATGTACACACCCAAATGGTGATGGTTATTTATCATTTCATGCATCTACTAAAAAAGGTAGCTTTACATTAAGAATACACAGACTTGTGGCTTCTCATTTTCTAAAAGAAGATGTTAATAGAAAGTGTGTAAATCATAAAGATGGGAATAAATTAAATAATAATGTTGATAATTTAGAATGGTGTACATATAAAGAAAATGCACAGCATGCTATAAAACATAAATTAAGAAAAGATAATAAACCTATAATTCAATTAAAAGATGGTATAAAAGTAAATGAATTTGAGTCAATTAGAGAAGCTTCAAGGTGCACAAAAATTGATAACAGAAGAATTTGTCACAATTTGAAAGGACATATTAAACAAACAGATGGTTTTACATGGGAATATAAGGAGGTAAATTTATGATAGATAAAATAGATGTAGAGAAATTTTTAATAAATAAGTATGGTGTAGAATGTCTTAATTATACAGGTTTTAAATACATAAGAGATATTATTATGAATAATGAAGATTACATTGCAGGAAAAACTATGAGAGAGCTAGGTAAAATTGCACATGAATATAATATACATACACATGCAGTAGAAAGAGCTATAAGACATTTTAAAAGTAAAGTAACAGGTGAAACAGAACCTAATACTGTTTTCTTAAACAACTTAATATTTGAATGTAAAGAACACATAAGGAATAAGAATGCCTAAAGAACAAACTATACAAGACCTTATAATGAATTATATTAGTTCCATAGGAGGTTTACCTGTTAAATTTAATAATTTTGGTATCTATGCTAAGGCAGGTGTATCTGATATACTTGCCTGCATAAAAGGTAGGTTTGTTGCTATTGAAGTTAAAAGACCAGGTAATAAGCCTTCTGCAGTTCAATTACAGTTTATTACAGCTGTAAACAGTATTGGTGGGTTAGCTTTCTGGGCTGACAATTTACAAGATGTTAAAGACAAATTAAAAGAGCTATCTTGAATAAGCTCTTTTTCTTTTTAATCTATTTAGTTTCATTTTATTAGTAGCATTTATTTCTGTCATTGTTGGAATATCTATACCTTGATTTTTTAATCGCTTAATAACAGCTTGATATTGTAACATTTCATCATATAATCCACTATTAACAATATTTTCTCTCTTGGTATTTTGTAATACTGACCTAAATATTTCAGCCCATAATTGTTGATTTGATTTACCATCTTGGTCTTTATCTAAGACAGCACGTACCTTCTTAATCAGATTAGTTGATACATTTTGCATACCAAATCCATTTAATATGGTTTCAGCTAATTGAGCAGTATCTTGAACACCTTGTGATCTAATACCTAATTTTTCTGCTGTATTTTTTAATGTATTATAGTTAGCATCTTCACCTGTGAATAAACTTTTACCTGTTATTATTTCTATTGGTGTTTTTATAAGTGGTGCAGTAGATGCTCCAGTTCGTTGTAATGGATTGCTCATAAATTCACCTAAATCAGATACAGGTAAATTAGCCTTTAAGAATAACTGCTCACCATCACTTCCTGTAAAAGGTAATGGTATTTGCATATTATTTTTTTGATAACTAGCTACCTTATCATCACCAACTGAATCATAAGCTTTATTTAAGGCTCTAAATAGTCTTTTATATTTAGGTGTGTTCTTTGCTACATTACTAGCTTGGAACATTAAGTTTTGTTTAGTAAATGTATAGAATGGTATGATCTTTTTGAAAAAGTTTCTTTCTAAATCACTCATATTATCTGGATCAAATAATACCATTCTAACAGCATCAACAGCATTTTTTCTTCCTAATTTACTTACATATTGTGGATTATCTTTAGCATACATCAATAAAGTTAAACGATTTAATCTATCCATACCTTCGTTAAGATTTGCACTAACTTTAGATGCTTTGCCTATTAAGCCTTTTCCACCTTCTTTTATAGCTTCTAAGCCTTGCCCTTTTACGTAAGCTTCAGCAAATCCTGCTGTATAGAAATCTTTTAATATATCAAAATCTTTCTTTTGTGCAGCTGTTAATGTACCTTTTCTAAAGGCATCCATTAGCTCATCTGATTTATTCCATAAGGAAGCAGCTCTTGTGTAATAAACAGGTAAATCTTTTGCAGGCATACCACTTAATACCATGTTGGTACTATTACCTAAAATATTTCTTATTTGAAAACCTGGAGTTAATGTAGAGAATTTTTTGAATGTATTATTTACACCATCAATAAATTTCATTAATGGTTTAATTTGATTTTTTTCTGCATTATTAGCCATGTTAAACATTTTAAGAACATCATTATCAACATAAATATCAGTTCCTTTAAATTGATTCATAACATTAGCAAGGTCTTGTGAATTTTTAGGAAGTATTCCATTATATTCACTTAGTTTATTAGCAAAATTTGTGCCATTTACTTTGGTAAATCCATAAGGAATTTTATCTCCAACCTCATCAGCCATTTTAATATATTTATTATTATTAAATAAACCTGTAACTAAAGCCTCATTATAAATTTGAGCACCTTTGTTAAATTCAGGTGTTCTTTTAACATAGTCAGCAAGGTTTTCCATAAAACCAGTGTTCATAAACTCAATACCTTCTTGACTTGTTAAAATATTAGCAGCTTTAGCTTGTTGCTCAATAATTTTGCTTTTAGAAGCAAATATTGCATCAGCTGAATTTTCTATTTTCTTTAGTGCAGCTTCTTGATATCTTATTTGTTTTGGTAAAGAATCAGCTAAATCTTGTGCAGATTCATAAATTGCTTTAACTTGCCCTTGTGTCTTTTTTAGTTTCTGCATTTCTTTTTCGATAGATCTTCCTGCAACTTTACCTTCTGTAAATGCTTTATTAGCTTTTTTTATAGCTTCTATACCTTTTTTATCTTGAAATTTCTTAGCAACATTTATATTGGTAGTAACCATTTTTTTTGAATTGTTCATTTGGTTTTTTAAATGTTCTAATTCAAAACCTGTTATATTTTTCTTTTTTAAACCATTCACATAAGCATTTTTTGCTTTTCTATAATCAGTAAAAGATGTTCTTAAATTGTCTATAACCTCTGATGACTCTTCTGGTATTTGGTTTAAATCAAGTATTTCTTTCTTAAATTTCAGAGGAGGCTCAGATGCATCAAATTTTATTTTTTTTAGTTCACTAAGTGTTTCTTGGAAATCTTTTTCAGCCTTTAAAATGTTTACATTTTTAATTCCTTTTTTAGTTAGTTTAGTTTCATCTATAGCATCTAACCCCTCAGTTTGTCCTTTAAGTATTTCCTCAGATGATTCTAGTTCTTGTTGTAAAGCTGCTTTTCTTTTATTCTTTTTATCAACTAATTCTTTATATAGATTATCATCTCTTATAGGTTTACCTTCTTTGTCTAGTACAAAGTTACCAGCATCATCTGTTTTATAAATAGATTTAGCAGCATTTTCTCCTCGTTTAGTTGTCTTAGTTCCTGTTATAGCATCTTCAACTAAATCATCTGTTTTCTCTACTAACCCAGCTTCTTTTAATCTATTATATTCTTTAGCAGTTCCTTTGAACTTTCTTCCTCTAAATGCTTTATTAGAACTTGTAAATTGTCCTTGTGAAGCTTTAATTTCTTTACCTTCATCTGTTAGTCCATGTCTAACATAACCTTCTTTTGTTATATTGCTAGCATTTAATCCTGTTAAGTCATCATAAGCTCTACTTAAATCAGGAAATGCACTTTCAGCTTTCCTAGATAATTCTTGTAGTTCAGGTGTGCTATTTAAAAACTTATTGGCATCATCAATATCTACAATATCTTCTGCTGATAAATAATTACCAAAAGTTTTATCTTTAAAAGCATCTGATAATGGTTTAAGCTTACTATTACTATCTAATAAAGTAACTTTTCTTCCATCATTACTAGCTTTTATACCATAATTTCTTAGTTCATCAGTAATAGCTTTAGCTGAATCTTCATTAAAGAAATCAACAGCTTTACCTTTTTTAAGGCTAGCTAATACATCATCACCTCTTATAGTACGATCATAAGCACTATCAACTTTTGTTTGAAGTGCGTCTGATATTTGTCTATAAAATGCTTGAGCTTCATCACCTTGTTTGCCTGATGCAGTTATTATATTATCAATATCATTATTTAAGTCATTGAGTACTCTTTCACCAATTGTTTTATTTACATTTGCTATGTTTTCAGCTTCTTTAGACTTCCCAATTAATCCACCTATATTTTTTGAGCTATCTACAGTCTTTCTTAATTGGTCCTTTACTCCTTTATAAACATCTAATTTACTTGTAGATATACCTAATTTTTTAGCAGCATCTTCTAAAGTGCTTCCTGTTCTTTCTGCGTACTTTTCAGCTTTCCTTAAATTTCTAGCATCAGATACACCTAAGACTTTCTCAATTGCTTTATCAGAAAGTCCAACACCTTTTTTAATTCCTTTTCCTGCTTTTTCTACTAATATAGAACTAATAGGTTTCCAAGCAACATTAGTAGTTTTTCCAACATCCCCTAACGTATTTAAAGTACTAGATGCTTTAGCTATACCTCGTGCTGTATCACCTAGTGTATCAGCAGACTTTACTAATTTTGTACCTTTTGACAACACATCACTTACATTGTCTGCTGCTTTTACAGCTTTTCCAGCTGTGCTTGCAACTTTAACAGGGGCAGTAATGTAATCTAATGGGTCTGCTACTATATCTAATCCTAGTCCTAAGAAATCAGAAAGAGAAAGGTTTTTTCTACCTTCTTTAGTAAATATATTACCTTTTCCAGTACCCTCCATTCCTAAATCTCTTAGAATTTTACCACCAGATGTTTCTTTTTTACCCGTTAAACCTTCTAAAGCACCTTTACCAATGTCTTTATTATTAATTGCATTATCAATAGCACCAAAAAGTGCTTGTTGAGGCCTATTTAGCACTTCAAATATATCAAAAAGCACATTTTGATCTTTCTTAAGATTTAGTGCTTTTTCTAAAGGGTTTCTTGTATCAATAGCTTTTTCAGGATCTACACCTATGTTTTTCAGTCTACTTTTATAGTTTTTTACTTGACCTTTTACATAACCCATGCCTGTTTTACGAGGAGTTTCACTGCCTGCTTCTATAATAGCAGCCATTCCTTTTTTAAAATTTGAATTTCTTCTAGATCGTGATGTAGCCATTAATTATGCCTCCTATCTGTTTATTTTTTCTTCTTTTTCTTACTAGACTTTTTAGCTTTATATAGAGTTTCCAAATTCTTCAATGCTTTAGCACCTGCACCTGAATCATGTGGAACATTTGCATCTGCTAGAATACTATATATCTGAGATCTTGCTGTTGAGTATGCTTTCTGACTTTTATTAGAATTTTGGAAGGCATCTACGGTTCCCGCTAATAGAGTACCTAAACCTGATAAGTCAGAAGCTGTTGATGAAGAATAACCCCCACCACCTCCACCACCGCTGTAGCTTCCTCCTGATGATTCATATTGTGCTTTCATTAACTCTGCATCAGCTTTACTTTTAGCTAAGTTAGCTTCTATTGAATTAAGTGCATTATTATAAATATTTAGAGCACTATTTAGTTTAGTATCAGTGTCAGTTTGATACTCTTGCAAGGCTTTTCTTAAAGTATCCATTCTTTGAGAATTATCAGTTGCTAAATCACTAATATCTTGTCCTTGACTCATTAAGTTTTGTAACTGAGCCAATTGTTGTAAACCACTCCCACTTAATCCTCTGGCAGCACTACTTATTCTATTTTGCCTATCTACTTGTGATAGAGCATTTTCTAAAGCAGCCTGATTAGACAAGAATGATCTTTGTTGATTTTCAACATCTTTAGCATTTTGTTCTTGAAATCTTTTTAAAGATGTTAGCAAATCGTTTCTAGTGGTATCATAAGTTTGTTTAGCAGTTGCTTTATCAGCATCTGCTTGTGATTGATAAGCAGCTAATAAGCCACTTATATCTAAACTAGGAGCTACATAGCCTCCAGAACTTCCTGAGCCTCCTGAGCCTCCTGAGCCTCCTGAACCCCCTCCATAATAATCTCCATAACCACCTGTATCATAGGTATTATCAATTTTAATTGAACTTTTTTTCTTGTTTTTTGCTTTATTTGCAAGATTATTATATATATTAGAAAATTTACTTTGCCAATCATTACCTATAGAAAAGTTTGACGTAGCTTTCTTTACTTTGTTTACTAAATTATTCATTGTGTTTTTAATTTTTGTTGAATTTGCTGGGTTATAAGCAACCATTTTACCTATTTTTCCTGCCATGTTATATTTAGCCATATTTATTCCTCCTTTAGTATATAATTTGTCAGTTTAATTATAGCATAATATATATATAAAAACAAGACAAAAAGACTAAAATATATTTTAGTCTTAATTTACTCTCCAAGAGCACCACATTCTTCGATCTCGACAATCAAATGTATCATATAGAACTCCATCAATTACTACTGTTATATGCCCATTCATTGTTATAAGATATGTTCCTACAGGGTATTCTTCCATAAATTCACCAATTGTTTTAGAATAATGGCATACTCTAGGGTATCTTTTATCTAAGTAACCCTCAACAAAGTTTACATCATCTAATAGTATTCCTTGACTTTGTGCTATTTCACTTAATTCATCATAGACTTGATCCCAAGATTTATGTTCAGCTACAGATATTGCCCTGACCACGCAATCGTTAACAAACTTCCCTAGAGCATTTGCATTGTAATATGTGAACATTAAAACATCTCATTTATTGTTACTATATATCTTCTAATCAAGTCCATTTCTTGTGGAGATCTTGCTTCCATTTTTAACATAGATAACACATTAATAATATTTTCTAAAGTATCATTTAGATTTTGCATTGAATTTTGTTTAGTATCATATTGTCCTTGATTCTTATAAATCTGATAATTTTCGTGCATACTTTTCATATAATCATCAGGATTATAATTATTTCTTTCATACTCTCTATAAGTATTTGCTCCATACATTCTACCATATCCTAATGGAGTAGAGCCATATTCATATCTTTCTCTCATATTAATTACTCCATTATTTTATTTTTTGTAAATATTTATGTATTAAACTCATTTCTTCAGGAGAAGCAGCCTCTTCCTTTAGCATGTTAACAAAATCAACTACAGACTTTAACATATATTCTAAACTGTTCAATGTTTCTTCCTTAGCTCCATAGTTACCACGGTTGTATGACCCTCTACCTTCTTCATATCTTCCATAATGGTCATACATAGCATCTAAGTAATTATGGCCTCTATAACGAGCATCATATCCACTTTCCATATAGCGTCCACGACTATCTCTCATTCGTGCACCATAGCTATCATATCTTCCATAATTCATGCTTTCACTCCTTTCAATTTCGTGCATATCTTTTTGTATATCTACTAATTGATATAAATAATTTAAGTTACTATTATTTATACCTTCTTCTAAAATCTTATCTATTTTTTCTTCTGTTGCTTTAAGAACTTTATCTTTCATAATTACCTCCCTTCTTTAAGAAGTGCTAATATTTCATCATTTTGTTTTATTATCTTTTGTAAATAATTACTATCTTGATTTTGTAATTCTTGCATTAAATCACTATTATTAAAATCTTGAAATAAGATTTGTAGGCTTAACACCTGAAATATTAATGCTAAATTATCTACACTATTATTCATTAAGCATACCTACGAATTATAATATTAGCATTTTTTACAATAGGTATTTGAGTATCAGTAGTTGTTCCATCATAAACAACACTAGGTAAACTATTTATAGAAACAGTCACATTACCTCTACCACAAACTCTTACATACTTTTTAATAGAAATATTATCATAGTCGCCAGCAGCTGCTATAACAGTATTAGCTTCACCACCATTTAATTTAACACCATCTGTAAATATACCAAAAGCAATAGCACCAGCAGTTGCACTCGTTACATTAGCATTAAAATCTATTTCATATATACCTCCTGCAACTAAATTAAATTGAGCAGAACCTTCATTATGATTTAGCCATCCATTAAAACAATTAGCACTTGCAGTTCTTATATCTGTGTCTGCAAAAGGTACTGGTGAAGTATTAGATGTTAAGACTAGTTCTTGTTCCTGTACCGATTGAATCATTATATCTCTCCTTCCTAAATTACAAAAAACCAATTTTATTGTTATTTTTTGCATAAAATCTGCAAATTTGCATAATAAATTATGAAAATTGTGCATTTTTTTAAAAAGAATAGGACTTGCCTATTCTAGTGTTCAGTACTGTTCAGTACCGTTCAATTAGCAAGTTCTCATTTGAGATTGTCTTAAAGACATTATGCTATACTATTGTGTTCCCATAGAAACCATTTCCATAAAAACCACCATTATATAATCCTACATATGGACTAGATACTGGGTATGCTGGAATTGGGTATGGACGAACTTGGTTTACAATACTTGTTCCTATACCATTAGCAGTAATAGTATTCTTTAAATCATTAACTTGACTTCTTAAATCATCAATAGTGTTTTGATTCATTACATCAAGTATCTTCTGAGTATTTTCAATACCTTGTGCTCTTAGATTGCAGCAACACTCATCAAGTTTAGATTGCATACTTAGTGCATTTACATTTGCTTGATTTTCTAATTGAGTAGTTTGAAGTAATATATCTCTTTGAGTATTATTATCTCCTATAGCTGATGCAAATTTAGCATCTTGAATGGCATTTACAACACCCATATTTCCTGTTAAAACATCACTTCTTAAATTACAAATATTAGTTGCATTATCTGCAAATCCATTTGATATTAAGTTGTTAGTGTTTTGGAAACCATTAGACACATTTGTACCTAAATTTTGAACATCCCTTTGTGTAAACTCAGAACTAATATAATCAGTAGTAGCAAGGTTGTTATAACCATTGTTACCCCAACCACCAAAGCCACCATTATTAAACAATAAAGCTAATAAAACGATAGCCCAAATACCATCTCCACCAAAGGCGTTGCCAAAAGCACCACCATTATACATGTAAGGTACTGTATTTGTTGCTAAGTCAACAGTAGGAACTATACCACTATTTCCATTCATTTGGTTGCCTCCTTTCCTTTAAATCTATATCAAACTCTATTTAGAGATGATACCTACTTCGGATAATTGAGCATTGGTTATACCAAAATTATTAGCAAACTGACTAAATTGTTTAATCTGTTCAGGGGTATAACCTTGCGTAACTTGTCTTAATAATTGTTGTGGGTCCCCTTTATTACTCATAAAAGATTCAAATTGTTGAAATGCTTTAGGATTTTTTGCCTTTAGTTGATTTAACATCATCTGAGCTACTTGATTCATTCTTGTTCATCTCCTTTTTCATAGACTCAATTTGAGCTTGTAAAAATTCAATCTGTAAATCTTTTTCATCTTTTTGTATTATTTCATTTAGTTCATAAGATTTAACATCACCTCTAGTATTCTTTATCCATAAAACAGACATATCTTTACTAAAATATGGGGTGTCTCCTACAACTATATCTCTCTGTACTTCCTCTATAGAATCTGCATATTTCATTGTTGTACTATTAGGTGCTATTTGAAAGTTCTGTGTTAAATTTGTTGGAGCCCCATTAGGTTGAGGTAATTGTTGTTTCATTTTTTCAAGTTCAGCAATTTGTGTGTTTATTCTGTCTATACTTGCTTGTGCATTGTATGATGACAAAAATGGGTTGTTAAACATAAATACATCTCCTTTTATAAAAGCAAAAGAAGAGTATACAATAATTGTGTTTTACTACGAATCATTGTCTAACTCTCCTTTCATTTACATTATTACATATAAAAAAGAACCTTGTAGTTCATCTAAGGTTCTTTTAGAGTTCATCCTTATGTTTTAGTATATTTTCTCTAATAGCTTTTATATGTCTTTTCATATAACTTAACGATTTAGGCTTGCTAAATTCATTAACAAGTTCTTCTGCTATATCAATTAATGATATACCATCTAAATAATATCTTGTTGCAATATACCTATCATCTTCGTCTTTAATGTATTCATCTATTATATGCTCCCAACTGCTTCTAGGTTTATCAAGCAATTGTGGATTTATTTTTATTCTTGCTTTTCCCATCTTTATATACCTTGTTTTTAACTGGTTTATTTGTTATAACAGATTTAAAAACATCAACAATAGTTAGATGGTTTCTATTGCCATCATGAAGTCTGTTCGCAACTCCTTTAGCTTTACCATCTTTTCTAGTCATTTTCTGTAATAGTTGACTCATTTATAGCATCACCTTGTGTTCCTTCATTAATGTTATTTTGTCCATTACCATTTTGGTCATAATTTCTATAATCATGACTATTTATGAAAGACATAAACATATAACATATAAAAACAATAGATATTATTAATATAAGTATTGTGATACTCATAAATATAATAATTTTATTCTTTCCACTCATTTCCTTTTCATAAGCTATAAAGGGAACATTTACTATACTTTTCTTTTCCATTTTATTTCTCCTTAATTGGTAGACTATTAAATTCTTTCATAATTGTACCTACATAACTATTACCACCCATGCTATTGTATTGCTCCCACATATAATTGACATTTTCTCTTTCATATCTAGGAACTTCCCCTATTTCACTATACACATAATACTTGCTTGTAATATTACTTCTAAGCAGGCATTTTAGGGCTTCTTCTTGTTTTTTATCTCTTGTTTTATAACTTCTAGCAACCCCTAATAGATACCCCATTACAGATGTTACTAAAAATGTTATTACACAAGTTATTATTGTGTTTAGCACATTTTATCCTCCTTATAATCTGTTGTTTTGTGGGCTGTAATATAATAATTTCCCAAAAACCATTTTAATTTGCCATATTTATTATAAATGCAACCCTTATATAAATATCATTTTCAACAATCCAATTTGCAACAGAAGTTCCACCACTTCTTTGAAGACCAATTGTTAGATCTCCGTCATCATTAACACCAACATTTGCACAATATGGTGTTTCATCTATACCTCTTAAAGCTTCTTGGATAATACCAAACGATTCCCAACTTTGCACGTTGCTTGAAATAACACCAGGAATATCCAATTTTATTCTTGCATATCTAGGCTCTGTTACAGAAGTAATATTTCCTCTAAGACAAACAACTCCCATAATTGTATTTTCATCTAAATGTTTGTATTTACCATATCGTGTTGTATAAGTCATAGTTGCATATTTTATTGTTGGCGTAAACCATTGGAAACTTTCAAATTTAAAAGCGGAAGCTGAACTTTGATATACTTTCTTTATTTTCATATTTTACCTCCTAATCTGTATTTTTTGTATATTCTACTGTAATATATAATGTATTACCATAAAGATTAGATGGAGATTTAAAGCGAAAATGAATAGAACTACTGGACTTATAAAGCCAAGTCCTAGCCCAATCACTAGAAGAATAATAAAAATTTGTGGGTAATGATTGGTCTGAACCTTTTATAAAAGATTTGCCTTCATTTATCCAAAAGTTGTTTGTATTTGTTAATCCCAAATTTCCATCTAAATCAGCATTATTACTTAATTCTAAAACCCATACTTTTCTATAAATAGGTTTCCCATCTATCCATGTATCTCCTGTTTTAACTTCATTTGTAGAATAACTGTTTACTTCTTCATACCCTATTGGTACTGTATCACCATCATATTCTACTATAGAACCTATAGGAAGTGTATCTGATACTTTAACATTCATTTCTTTCCATTCATTATTATATTTATATTTCATATTATTTCCACCTTCCTATTGCTTGCCAAGCTATATAACAATCTATGCCTTCCATTCTTAAATATAAATCATAACCAAACAAAACAGCATTTATTTTACTTACATCTCCAACTCCACCCCAAGAGCCCCCTGTACCATGTCTAAACTGGCTGCAACTCACTGCAGGTATGTTTGTAAATTCTTGTGGAAAAGTTATAGTTCTTCTACCAAGATATAAAATACTATCTCCATATTGGTTTGTAATTGATTGGTCTGTAACTTGCATATAATTCCAACATATCATTGTTCCATCAGAATACTTTACCCAATTCCCATTTGCATTACTACCACTTTCTATCTCTGAACCTATCACATTTAAACTTTCTGTAGGGTCTATCCATAGCTGTGTAGCTGGATTAGTAGGTTCAGTTTCACCTATAAAAATAGCATTTCCTGAACCTGTGCTTATCCTTTGTGAACCATAATCTATATATGTTTCACCTGTAGATGTATCATATAAAAGTTGGCCATCTATAATATCTCTACTATTTATTTCTTCTGTTGTTCCTCTAAAAGTAACAACGGTATCATCTGGGTCATCCTGCCAAACAATTTTATTCATAGCCTCTAGTGCTGCTTTTATTACAATAAAGTTATTGTTTAGTTGCTGTCCAAATAATTTCTCACCATCTTTAAAATCAGTTTTTAAACTTACATTTGCCATATTATCCCTCCTTAACTTTCTTTACTTTATATACAATTCCTATTGTTACTATAGAAAAATCATATAGATTTCTATTTCTTGTTGGAAGTCCTCTTTGTGCATATCCTAAATTAGTAGGATCATTATATCCATCTCGCAATATTATTTTAATAGATCTGCCTTTTGCACCAACTCGTATTTTAATCTGTTGTATAGTTTTTTCACCTAAAGAGTCTTTACCTAAAGTAAACTCCCCAAGAACTTTGCTTGTGTCAAGTTCTTTATTACTTTCAGATATTTTAACATAATAATACGTATTTGTACGTTTATCATATTGTATTTTATATGTTTCAGGATCAATTATCTTATTATCGTCCACTATTACAGTTATATAGAGTGGTATAGGATGTCCTGACTCATTAAGTAACTTAATAAAAATATCTTTAAATTTTTTAGTGTTTGTTGGGTACCCCATATTCATTTTGTGAGTTTCTAATAGTGATATAAAACCATATCCATCTTTATGTTTTTTATCCTCCTCTAAGAAATCCAAATTAGAAAATCTAAATGTCATAAAATCTATACTATCTAATGTTGCATCTGTATAAGTACTGTTATAGGTATAATTATACATAGGCACTATAAAGAAGTTACCATTAGAGTCATAAAGGTTAGATTCAAATATAGTATAGAATGGAAAAACTTTCTTTGCCATATCTTTATCTACACTATCTCCATTATACACTTCACCTGATAATGATTCAAGATTATATTCATAAAAAGACGGATTTTCTGCATTATATATTATCCAAGTTGTACCGTTTGTCTTTACAATAACATAATTACCATTTATTACAAACGCCTGTAGTACATTATTAATATTTAGCTCATTATTAAGTAATAAATCTATTTTTTCTACATTCTCTGTACCTTCTCCTAGGTAGCCTTGCTTTAATTGATAAAGTCCATCATTACCTAAAAATATTAGATTATTACCAACTGCTCTAACAGTATTACCATTAGCACAACCTACAAAATCATTCAATGGGTATATTCCAAAATCATCTGCCCCAAATGAACCTGCCATTCTTTTTATTCTTTTATTTGTAAATACAGCATAGAATTGTCTAAAGTAATTTATACTTGTAACAGATTCTTCCCCAGCTTCACTAGCTATATAAATATAGTAATAATTTGGGAAATAATTAAACATATCATATTCACTAAAGAATAAATAGCCATGTCCACCATATAAGACTAACTGATTATTAACCACTTTAACTCTGGTTGATGCTAAAACAAGTTTACTTATTTCATTTATATAACCTGTTTCGTCTATTGCGTTTGATGTAGTAGTTAGATATGTTAAAAATACATCACTGCCTAAAGTTATTTGTATTTCAAATGATCTATCACTATCTATACCACTACATTCAAATACAGTCTTTGCTGCATTCCAAGAACCAGGCAAGTCTTTATAAGGATTGGTTTCCGTTGATGTATCCCCATTATTTGGTCTATATTTTATTGCGTTCGCAGCAGGCTGAGTTTCACCTGTATAAAGAACGTGAAGATTAAAAGGTGTGTTATAAGGAATTTTTGTGATTGGTTGTTTAAATGTTGTAGATCCTTGTGTAATATTTAAACTATAAAAAACACCTTTAACTTTTACAGTTGTTCCTGAAACATTATAGTATTCTAGTGGGTTACTAGATAATATGTTAAAACCTATTTGGGTTAGTTCTATTGCTGTAGGTCTATATAAATTTTCATTTTCATCTCCACCTATAATTTTAAAAAGACTTGCTTCATTTGTATATGTAGCGTGAGTAGTTTTGTTTTCAGGTATTTGGTCTATCTCTATAAAATAATTACGACCTGTTGGAATATAAGAGTATCCATTATAGTTAGCTATATCTATAGGTCCTAAAGGTTTATAACTATCAACTTCTTGTATAAATTCACTATCATAATTTTCAGGTCTATATAGCCACCTTCTTATAGGAGATGCACTAACTGTTGGGTCTACAGAATCAAGCTCAACTTTAACATTATAACCTATATTAGTAGTATATTCCATTAATATATTTGCTCTTGTTATATACAACCCTGTTGTCTTATCAGTATTATTTTTAGTACTAAAACCACCTGCAACTAAAATACAAGTAAATTCAATAACGCTTGAACCTGCTAGTGAAGAATATTCTCCATTTAAAATAGTTTGATAATCTTGTAGAGCTTCTAAAAACTTATTATTTTTAATTATTTGAAATCCTATTATTTTATCTGTTTGAAAAGTAATTGTATCTAATCCTTGTGTAGCTGTTTTCTTTTCCCCTAATAAAATAGTATTATAAAAATCTTGAAGTCTTGTTAAAACTATTTCTGGTGTTTCATTAAATTTATTATTTACTATTGTAAAAGAACTTGAGTATTCATTATCTAAAATAGCTTTAATGAAAGCCCTTATATTAGAATTATATACAGCTGGTCTTTTTGATAATATACCTTCATTAGAATTATAGAAGTTTTTTAACTCTCTAAATGATGAATCAACAGATACATCATCAGCTGTTTTCTTATCAATACCTTTATTAAAATTATTTATTACACTATATACCTTATTTGTACCACCTTTTAAAGGTTGTTCTACAGCCATTAAATCCACCCTTTCCAATGTAGCGTAACATCACTAGCATCTATTTTAGCCATTCTAACAGAATCACCTGCATAATCAGTAATCTGTTCTCCTGTTTCAGGATCAAATTCTTCTACTATATCATTTAAGCCTTTGTCTTTAAAATCAGTTACAGCTTGCAAAAACCTGTTATAATGAAAATCTCTTGCATTAGTATCTGTGTCATTAGCAGCTATACCATATGCTAAATAAGGTTCAACTAATCTTAAAACCCAAAAGTCAGGTAGTGTCTTATAAGGTGTTTCAGAAGTATTTTCACTAGAAAATAAAGGTAATTTAGTACCACATTTACTATTGGTTTCGGCTATAGCAGAGTTTGATAACCCCACTACATTAGTATCATTTAGTTCTTCATCTGTTACATAATTAGAATTTTTTACTACATCATCTAATAACATTATATCCCTCCTTTAATAAAAGAAGGCTATCTTATGATAGCCTTACTCTCTTAATTATCCTACATATTCCATACCAAGATACTCTTGTTTTTTAGTAGTGTTTCTAGCTTTCTTATCAAGTGTAGATAAAGCTTTCTTCTCTAGTTTTTCTTTTACATAATCAATTATAAAAGTTGGAAGCTCTACTGTTCTACCATCAAATACCAAGTAAATATATATTCCTTGACAAGTTGATTCAAAACCATTTGGGTATAAAGCATTATAAACAACTTCGCATTTGAAAGGTTTTCTTTCATTGTTTACAAGTGCCTTATTTTCTTTCATAGCTTTAACTGATAACTCAGCATCACTTTTTTTACTATCTTTAAATACGGACTTAGTTGTATTAGTTGCCATATTAATCTCCTCCTATTTTTTATTTATTAGTTTTGTGCAGCATAAATGTCAGTTGGTCTTGTTAATGGGTTCTTAACTGCGTGGTGAATTATTGTACAAGCTACTGGATCAAGAACTTGTGCACCAAATCCCATAGTGATCCAACCTAGTGAAGCAATTTGTCCTAGGTTATCACCTTTCTTAGCTTCAAATCCAAATCTTTTCATTTCAATTCCTGCTGAACTTAAATCCATAACTGCATAAGCATTTTCACCAAATACATAAGTGTGATAAATTGGTGTAGTGCCATTTGTAATTACTGGGTAATTATATTCAATAAATCTTAAGTTATAAACATCATAACTTTCTAGACCATTATCCATTACTGGTTTATTAGTATTTCCTGGAACCATAGCTCTTTTTAGTAAGTTCTCATCATCTAGTAAATCTTGCATACCTTCTGTAGAAGTAACTACTATATATTTACTTCCACCAGCTTTTTTATGACCTCTACGACGAGAAACTTTCATTTGGTTAGCTACTAAACGACATACGTCTAAAGTAAGAACGTTAGCTGCTGTAATAGCTGCATCTGAAGGACTAGCTGTACCAGCTGGTACTACATAGTATACACCTCCATCGTCTTCAATAGCATCACGAGTGATTAACTCCATAGTCTCACTTGCGTGGTTTACAATTAATGGTCCATATTCTACTAATAATTGATCTAAGTTGTATGACTCAACTTGTCTAGTTACTTCTAAGTAAGCTCCATAAACTGCAACTTGTCCTGTAACAGTTCTAGCTCCTACTTTCATACCTTCAGGGTTTACACCCTCTGTAATTACATGACGATTATCTGCTACTGGAAGTGGTTTATAACCTCTCCATTGTACTGTATTAGTACCTGCATTTCTTTTTACTTTTTGCTTTTCACCTAAATTATAAAGCACATGATCTGATAAACTATAAGCTAAAGCTCTTAACAATGTATTATTGTCAATTTTTGCATTAGTAAGTCCAGAAGCTTGTGCTCTAATAGATGTTAATGTGTTTAATGCCATAAAATATCAACTCCTTCTATAAATTAAATTTTTCCTGCTAGCTGTCTAGCTAATTGATCTATCTCTTTATTAAGAGATTCAGTATCAAGTTTGGAAGTCTGATTAATTGGTAACTCTCTTCTTATGTTATTTTTTCTTTCTAGGTTCTTTTGGTAACTTGTATCGACATAAGAATTTAATACTCTGTTTAAAGCATTAGGGCTCATGTCCATAAGTTCATCAACAGTAAAACCATCTCTTTCTAAATCTTGACTCAATTTATCTACAGCAGAATTTGACAAGTTATTGTTGTCTACAAATTCTTGCAAATTAGATACAAAAGTCTTTTCTTTTTCTGCTACTGCTCTTTCTTCTCTTTCAGCAATAATAGAATTTTTTAAAGCTCTCATTTCATCAAGCTCTCTTGCAACTTCAACAGGTATTCCCTGTGATTTTGCAGTTTGTTGTATTTGAGTTTCCTTAACTGCTGCTATTAAGTCATCAACATCATTCATGCCTAGACTCTTAGCCAGATTATCAAGTTCCTCAAATTTGTTTTGAAACTCTTTATTTTGAGTTCTCATTTGTGCAAATGCTCTATTAGTTGGAGTTTCTTGTGTATTTTCCTCCTCATCATAGTTATCATTTGCTTCTTCTGATTCTTCAAATTCTTCATTAGTATCCTCATCTACTAATTCATCACTTGACAAATCATAACTGTGATCAAATTCTTGATCTTCGTTTTCTACTTCGGCAGTTGTACCTTCTGCTAAAATATTACTAAGTGTATCATTTTCCATATTATACTCCTTTCTCGCTCTTATTTTTTGGGTCTTTTCGGTCAGACCACATAGTATTATGGGAGCTGATATCATAACTCTACATATACTTTAACATATTATTTTAATAAAGTCAATAAAAAAACACCATTAAAGTGTTTTATGTGAGATACACCCTACTAGAGTAGGTGCTGTCCTTTCATTAGACAAATTTGAAAGGTATCTGTAATATATCATATTTTCTATATTTTGTCAAATTATACCTTATACAAATAAGTTCCAACAACCCAAAATTTATATTTATCACCAATTCCTGCATCTAACTGGTAATATGGAGTTCCACGAACTATAGTAATTTTAGATATTCTAAATGCTCTATTGAATACAAACTTGTAACCTTTTTTCATATGGATTAAGTCACTATTCCATACTTTTTTACCATATTGATTAGTGATATCAACGAACTTTTCTGGAATACCATTATCTTTCCAGTCAAACCTAGACTCACCACCTGCATTTAAGTCTTCTCTTACTTGCCATATACCATATATTTTTTGAACATCATCAGCAATATAGTAAGGAAAGTGTCCTGCAGTGTTTATTCTTACATTATCTCCAACTTTAAATGATTTAGCTAGTCCTGGATCTGGTGTAGGCGTTGGTGAAGGCTCACCACCATTTAAAGCAATTATTATTCTATTTTTAAATGTTTCCCATCTGTTTTCTGCTAAAATACGATGTGGGCAATATTTACCTGACCAATCTTGATGTTTTTTTACTCTATCAACACCAAGTCCATATTTTTTTAGTAAATAAGCAACTAATTGTACACAGTTCTCTTCTGCTTGCACATATCTAGCACCACCACTTTTTGAATAACATATCTCAATTGCTATTGATTTTCTATTTCCAGTACCATTAGCACCATCTCCACAAGAAAAGTTATTCCTATCAAGTGGAAGTCCTTGTCTTGCTTCTACATCATCAACTGCAAAATGATATGAATTGTAATTGTTTCTTTTCATATATGCTATTTCATTTGCTGCACTAGCATCATTTGCAGTATTATGAATAGTAATATACTCAGGTACCATGTGATATGGACATTGAGTATTATATTTTGACTCACTTACTAAATCTTGAACTATTTTAACCATTTATTTCATCTCCTTTTAATAAACTGTTAATTATATTCATCAAAGCACTAACACCAGAGGCTATTGTGCCTATTATTAAGCCTTTTATAGCCTCTTTATCAGTAAAATCAGTAGTAGATATGCTTACAGTTAAATAAGCAACTACTCCTTGTATAAATGTTTTTAAACATCTAATTCCTATATCTTTCCAATTAATTTTTTTCATTTATTTCACCTCTTTTTATTTTTTAACATAATATTGTTTCTAATACTTTTAT